>Ga0210405_10000168_pt1 | contig 92671 bp, 80 predicted proteins | sample IncBWH11MmetaG_FD_155492 | JGI IMG/M metagenome (GOLD analysis project Ga0210405, IMG submission 155492) | Forest soil microbial communities from Barre Woods Harvard Forest LTER site, Petersham, Massachusetts, United States - Inc-BW-H-11-M | ecosystem: Environmental > Terrestrial > Soil >... | reverse complement strand
AAACGCACCTGCGAGAGGGCTTGCCCCGCAGGTAGTGACGAAGAAGGGATTGGCCGTGGGCGCGACGGCCCCAGCCAGCACCGCGGCCAGCCAGTTCTGCGTGACCAAATCGCCGCGGACCGCGCTGGCGTTGATGGGACGGTTAAGGTGGCGTCCACCGTTAAAGTTATAAGCCAGGCTCAGCGCAAAGCCGCCGCCCAGATCGCGTTCCACGCTGAGGTTTGCCTGCTCGGCGTAAGCGTATACGAAGTTCTTGGACTGCGGATAGCCGAAGGGCTGGAAGGCAAGCGGGAAGGGAAATGGGGCATACGGCGCCGGCGGATTGGTCAGATATTGTTGGGCCAGGAACAGCGACTGGTTCGACTGTCCAGTCGGAAACAATGACTTGAACTGCTGCTGATTCGGCAGATAGTTCAACTGGCTCACGGGCATGCAATTCGCGTTGCCAAGACCTCCCGTAAAAACACTGGCGCCGTTGAGGTTCGTGGGATTAAATGCACTGGAGCCGGCATTGCAGGGCGTACCACCGGGAAAGGCCAATTGGCCGCTGGTCGAGCCATCGGAGGCGTCTCCCAGGAAATAGAGACCGAGCAACGGGTGGTCATAGAACAGTCCGTAGGAGGCGCGCACCACGGTTTTGCCGTCACCCTTTGGATCCCACGCTACGCCAAAACGAGGCTGGATGTTGTTCTTATCTGTTTGTATGCCTTTCTGGAGTCCGAGGAAGTTGTATCCCGCCTGCGCGAGTGCGCTCGGCGGCTTGAACTTCGGCGCAATTTCCACGTCATAACGGACGCCGTAGTTGAGCGTGAGATTGGGACTCACACGCCAGGAATCCTGCCAGAAAACTCCGATGGGAATGTTGTGAAACGAATCGCTGGGACTACCGAGGCCTTGAATGAAGTCCCCGGGCACGCCAGCGCCATAAGCCTGCACGGGGGATAGCCCGGGGAATGCCGGGACCGTGTTGGGACAGGCCGGGATAGTTGTCGGGTTGCAAACGAAGCCCAATTGGGTGGAGCTGAGAGGCCCGAAGTCGTACACGCCACCGTAGTTGACGGTGAAGACAGCGCTGATCGGCAGATAGTTGAAGTCGGCGCCGAACTTGGTGTTGTGGCGGCCGATGGTCCACGAGAAGTTATCAGTAAACTGGTAGCGGTTTTCGACACGCTGGATATATGAGTACGGCTCACGCCCGAAGTAAGCAAAGCCGGGAATATTGACAGCAGGGTCTGAACCGCCCGGAATCTTGGTGTTGTAGTAGTAAGAGAGCCCACGGCGGGCATACTGGAACGTGAATTCATTCACCTTGTTGTTGCCGATGGTCCAGGTGTCTTTAGCGACGCCGGTGACATCGCGGTAGGTCTGTTGCGACGTGCGCGAGTACGCGTTTTGCCCGAAGGGCTGATCCTGCCCGCTGACCTCAATTCCCGTACGAGTGCTGGGGCTGACACTGGCACGCGCGGTGAGACGGTTGTTGTTTCTGATGTTGTGATCGAGGCGAAGCGAGTAGATGCTGGTGCCCTCGAACACCGGAAAATTACCCGTCTGCGACGCTAAAGTCTGGTAAGACGCCGGTACGGGTGCATACGCGCTTCCCGGCGGCGACGTGGTAGGAAATCCAGCCCAACTGCTGAGCAGGCCTCCCGTCGCACCGAGCACCAACTGGCTCGGCCAAAATCCCTGAATTGCCTGGCCTGAAGAGGCGCCCGCAAGGACCGCGTAGTTGGCCACCTCCCTTCCGAAGCCGAAGGGGTCTGCCTGCTCTTGGGCAAGCACCGCAGGATCTGTGAGAAATGCGATCTGGCCGGCGATTCCCGGCGTCAACCGGAGCGCTCCAAACGGCAGGCCGACTAGGGTCGTATCAAAGGAACAAAGGCCGAAACTGTCGGAACCGCTCGGGCAAAGACCGGGGGTGGGCTGGCCGATGCTGGAAAAGCCCGTCTCGTGCCGTCGCGTAATTTCGTAAGAGAAATAGTAATACGTCTTGTCCTTCTGGATGGGACCGCCGAAGGCAGCGCCTGCCTGCACCCGAGTGTAGGCTGGCTTGGAACACGGGGGATTGGGGCAGACAGCGAACGGGTTCACCGCCTGAAAATTCCGGTTGCGCAGATAGCCAAACATGTCGCCGTGGAACTCATTTGATCCCGAGCGGGTGATGATGTTCACCACTCCACCTGCAGCACGCCCATATTCCGCGCTGTAATTGTTGGTGATGATCTGAAACTCCTGCACTGCCTCTTGGGACACAGTGGAGCGCACTCCGTTGACAGAGTTGTCGGTGGCGTCGGCGCCGTCCACGTTCACCAGGTTCGACCGGGCGCGCTGGCCGCTCATGTTCAGCCCGGACGTAGGTGCAGCGCCGGTGTTCGGGGCGTTGTCGCGCACCACCTGAGAATCGGTCAGCGTAAAGTTAATGTAGTCGCGGCCATTGATCGGAAGATTGTCGATGCGGCGCTGTCCGATCGTGTCCGTCGTCGAGGTGCGCGAGGTCTCCACCAACTCCGCCTGAGAACTGACCTCGACTACCTCTCTCCCAGTTGCGACCGCCAGCGCGACCGGAAGCTCCACCAGTCCGCCCACTGTGATGCTGACATTCTTGGCCTCCGCTTTGCCAAACCCCGCCGCCTCCACCGTGACCGTGTAGGAGCCCGGCGGCAACTGTTGAGCGCTGTAGCCACCCTGGCCGTCGCCGCTGGCGGTTCGTTCCACGCCCTTGGCCACATCGGCCACCGTGACCGTTGCATTCGTGACAACACTGCCCTTGGGATCCTTCACGGTTACGTGGAGGTCGCCCGTCGCGGCACCACCTTGTCCGAAAGCCACGGAGGAGAGCATCAGGACGAGCAGCGAGACCGAGAAATTCTTCAGGCTGCGGATCTTCAAGTTGTGGATCTTTGCGCTGCTGATCATAGCGTCTCCCTTGATTCCGCCAACTCGAAAGCGGCGGCAGAAACAACTCCAACGGCGGTTGGCCAGACTACGCTCGGAACAGACACAAGATCTCTGGGGTTGGCGGGTTCCCGCTGGTTTTTACACCATAAGGGGTAACGAAAACAAGCCAGGAATGATCCGAGGTAATGATCAAGTTAACCCGGCGGATTGCAGAGGCACGGCAACGCCAGTGGCGAAGGTAGCAAACGCGCGGCCACCGCGTGTGTGACAGATGTCACACGCCTAGCGCAGCGCGGACAACCGCACCGCAACCGCCGGGTTCTGCAGCCGGCCCAACAGCATGGCAGCGCCGCTCAGTTGTTCGTATCGCTCGACCACCCGCACGGCGGCGAATCCAGAGTTGGGCCAGGCGAGTGCCAGGTAAATCCGTGCCAGCGCCACGGAGGCATTGCGGCGACAGAGCAGCGCGTCATTTACCAACTGGCGCGCAGCTTCGGCAACGCGCGGATCCCCGCCAGCGAGAGCGGCCTGCCCGACGCGAACCAGCACAGCCGCGTTCGTGGACGCGACCTGGATGTAGGCGGCCATGGCGCGCAAACGTTTGCGGCGGACCACGCGGAACTGGCCCGGCGGCAAGCGTCGCCGCAGGTAATCGTCCTCTGCCGGGTCGATCAGGTTACGGAAAGCTTCGACATCGATAGGCCTGATATTTCCGGCCAGACCGGCGCTTTCCCTGGTCTGCAGGCTTCGCGTTACGGCTACGCTCAAAATGGTGGAGAGCGCAAGTACAGCAGCGATGACGAGAACAACGGCCAGATTCATTGGTGTAGTAGTCGCTCCAATTCCTGGTTCCAGATTTCGAGACTATTCTCGGGCACCGGAACCGCAGACGTAGTGGCACTTTTCTGAGGAATGAGGAAGTAGTAAAACCAAACGAGGACGCAAACGTGATACGTGGCCATGTTCAGGAAATCGAGGAGATAACGCTTGTCCATCATCCCTCCGTTAGCCATAACTGCCCACGTGGCGAGGTGGACACAAGCAGATGTGCCCAAACCCAGGGCAATTCCGAACGAGGCATTGTCCCAGCCAAGCTTGAAGTATGCCGCGAAAATAAAAATGAAAAGAAGCAGTCCGCACTCGATCATGAAGATTGTCTGGTCGAGGATGTGTGCGTAAGAGATCACGGAGTAGCGCGGATTGTCGATGGGGGCATAAGCTGCCGCAATCGTTGCTGCCAGTACTAGAGCGATGCCAACCCCCCGAATCACCCGCTTGCCCAGAACGGCCACGGAATCATACTTGCCGAATACTCGGCCAAATATCTCGCCGATCAGGGCGAATTTTACGAGTGCCTCAACCAGCAAACCTACCCAGAACACGCGCCAAAACGTTGCACCACTAACTGACGGAATTACATCGGCGGCGTAGACGATAAGTTGCTCAATCGCAACGATAACAGCAAAAATCTGGAAGACCGGGAATTGCTTGTGAAGATTGCGCAATCGAATCACGACGGCGAGAACGAGGAGGAGGACATTTGGCGCGACCCACAGATAATGCCAGAGAAATGAGTGCGCCTGCAGCATGGTCGTAACGCGATACTATACCGTTACCCGCTGCAGGCGACAACAGCGATGCCGATCGTTTCCGTTTTTCGTAACGCGACTCAGGGGGTCACGGCTTGCACATTGAGTTTCCACCGCAACTTGTGCCACCAGCTCCACCATCGGCATGAGCGACAGTGGGTATTACCAAAGTGTTGAGGAACATCAGAGCTGCCGCAACGACAAGTAGCGCACGTTTCACAGTTATTTTCTCCTTGTTTTGGAAATGCGAACCGTGATATTTTCATGACTTCCTCTAGGCTGGAAAGAGCACGCTAGGCCCTCGGAGTGTTCGGAATTCGTAACAAGACTTTCGTATCCCGATGACGTTGAAATCAGCTCTGCAAGATCTGCGAGAAACCACGCTGGCCGCGGTTTCCGGGCTGCTGGCGAGACTGGCATATCTGGGCTCTCTGCGCCGCCGCGAGGGCGGATACTTGCACTGGGGCATGTCACTGGTGCATGGCGAGGAAGCGTCAGACCGCGCGCTCAAGGCGGCTCACAGCGAGGTCTTGTCCACTGTGCTGCGAACGCCGATACCTGACCTGGTAGAGGATTTGCGCGAGTCGAGCGAGGACAGCAACAAAAACCCGGGAGCTTATGTCGAAGGCATGCGCGAGCAGTTCAGCGAACTGTTGCCCTCACCCCAGGATGCGGCCTCGGCCCATCATCTTAATTCAGTACTGGTTGCCCTTTCGAGCCTGGAGAAGAACCGAAAGCGTGCCACTCCGTCAGCTTCATCGCAACCCCTACCACCTGGCCGATGATCTCGGCTTCCTGAGGATGGCGCAGAACTCGCACCGGGACCGGCGACAAGGGATGTGGCTGTAAGATAACGTCATCCTTGCGCATGCTGCACCAGCAGCAGGTGTGCCCGTCGCGGGTTTCCACAAAATAAATGGGGCGCTCATATTCGGAGCGCCACAAACCCTCCACAACCTTATTCTTTTCTTCGTCGACCTGGATGAAACTGCCGGGAGGAAGAATCGGATACATGGTGAAATCCTGGTTCCCGATGTAGCCATAGGTGAAATCGCTGTGCGCGAATTGGGCAAGATACGCCAGTGGCACCAGGCCCCACTGCTCCACCATGCGGCCCAGATTGGCGGTGCGTTGCTGATCGAAGCCTGGATCCATGCGCACCGGCATTTGCACCGAGGACAGTCCCGCGAGAGCTTCGGAAACATGCGACCGCGGCGGAGAAATCAGGCTGAGGTCCGCGGCTATGTTGTTCATGTCGACCCCGTACCAGGCGAGCAACTCCCGCAGATCTCGACGGTAAATCACCGCCAGCGTATAAAGGCGGAAAATGCTGGGTAAAACGCCCTTGGTCTCAATGTCCGACAGACGGCTGGGAGGAATGGAGAATTCCTCGTTGCGATATTTTTCCGCCATGCGCGCGCTGGAAGTTTCGATATCGCGCATGGTCAGCCCGAGTTTTTCGCGCAGCGTACGAAGGCTCTTACCGGCCGGAAGCATGACAGGCCTCCATAGAAGTGTTCGACATCATAGCAGGACGCGCCGTTTCGTGTCATGAATTGTAAAGAATTTTGCCGGGACGCGGCTTGTTACGATTTCAGAACAAGCCGAACTCCCTGTCCAGCTTAAGGATCCGCCGCTATCGCTCTTGGAAGGCAGCGTCCGGTCCAGACCCATCCTCGGCTATGGCCAACCTCATTTGTTCGGATTTCGTAACAGACAGCCGCGAAAAATTGCAGCGAACCAGCTTGGGTTCCTTCGGTCTCTCACTGAAATACGTTATTTACCCCGCGGCCTCATGTCCCTCACCCTGCGCCGAAGTTGGGCGATGCCCATGACATTTGTCACGCTCACCGCGTGATGAACGGCACTGGCGCTCAGTCCCCCGTCCCACGATGATGCACTCAGCGGGGGAGATTCGGTTCTCGCTCAAAGTGAAGCGCACGTGGAGCAGATCCTCATGATCGCAACTATGGAACAAACGACGAGCAGGCAGCAGGCAAGCTGTGGCGCTGTCGTGGCAAGTCTTGAAGGTGTCAGCAGGAACTATGGAGACGTCCGCGCCCTGCGGAACGTGAATTTCACCGTGGATGCGGGCCAGGTCGTCGCCCTGCTTGGACCCAACGGCGCCGGCAAGACTACGGCAGTAAAGCTATTGCTGGGGTTGATGCAGCCCAACTCCGGAAAAGCCCGTGTGTTCGGCGGAGATCCCACGAATCCGCAGAATCGAATCCGCACCGGCGCCATGCTGCAGGTGGGACGCGTGCCCGAGACTTTGCGGGTCGGCGAACACATTGATTTGTTCTCCACTTATTACCCCAACCCGATGCCTATTGCAGAAGTGCTGGCTGCCGCGGGCCTGGAAAAATTGTGCGACCGAAAATTCGGCGATCTTTCCGGCGGGCAGCGGCAGCGAACCCTGTTCGCACTGGCCATCTGCGGCAATCCTGATCTGCTGTTTCTCGACGAGCCCACAGTAGGGCTGGATGTGGAAGCCCGCCGCGCACTCTGGGAAGAAATCCGCCGCCTGGTCGGTCGCGGTAAGACCGTCCTGCTGACCACGCATTATCTGGAAGAGGCCGACGCGCTCGCAGACCGCATCGCCGTAATCAATCAGGGTGAAATCATCGCAGAAGGCACGCCGGCGGAGATCAAGGCGCAGACCAGCGGCAAGCGCATCCGTTGCCTCACGGCGCTCAGCATCGCGAGCTTACTGCAAATTCCCGGCGTCACCGATGTCCGTCAAGACCGCGAAGCCGTAGAAATCCATGCCCGCGAAGCCGAGCCCGTGGTGCGCGCATTGCTCGCCCGCGACTCCTCACTCTCGGGACTCGAGATAACCAGCGCCGGCCTGGAAGAAGCATTCCTGGCTCTCACCAAGGACAACGGTGAAAACGCCAATTGCCAAAACTGATTCACCCATTTCTATGCCATGCTCGCCTTCGCGCGAGGAATAAAGAATAGAGACAAACGAGGAAATGACATGAGTACTGCCGCAGCCGTTCTGAGCAACACTCCAATCGAGCGCTCCACCAGCCACATCGCCGCCATCTATCTAAAGGAAGCGAAGTATGAGTTCCTGAAGAATCTCCGCTTGCGCGTGTATACCGCATCGGTGCTCAGCTTTCCGTTGATGTTCTACGTACTCTTTGGCCTCGTGTTGAACTCCAAGCAGGCGATTGGTGGCACGGGCGTTCCCACCTACATGATCGCAACCTATGGCACGTTTGGAGTGATGGGAGCTTCCTTGTTCGGAACGGCTTCAGGCCTTGCCGCCGACCGGGGCCTGGGATGGCTGCAAGTGAAGCGCGCCAGTCCCATGCCGCCGTTCGCCTACTTCGCCGCCAAAGTTATTCTGAGCATGATCTTCAGCGCGATCGTCGTGTCTCTGTTGCTGGTGCTGGGCATCAGCTTCGGCGGAGTCCGCTTGCCACTCGCGCAAATGGCCAAGCTGATAGGAACCCTCGTAGCAGGATCGCTCCCATTTTCTGCCATGGGATTGGCGATTGGTTACTTCGCTGGCCCGAACTCCGCGCCTGCCGCCATCAACCTTATTTATCTGCCGCTGTCGTTTTGCAGCGGATTGTGGGTGCCTTACATGTTTTTGCCGAAGCTGGTCCGGCAGATCGCACTGGCGCTCCCGCCTTATCACTTGTCACAGTTGGCGCTGGGCGTTGTCGGCGCCGGACGCCACGAATCTGCGGCAACCCACTGGGAAGTGCTGCTAGCCTTTACCCTGATTTGCCTCGGCGTCGCCCGCCTCGGCTTCCAGCGCGATCAAGGAAAACTCTACGGCTGAGGCGCGTCGGGAATAGGTGAAGCAGCCGTCAAGCTGAAGTCTTTTTCTAAACGTGCTTAGCGAGCCCGCCCCTGCATCCACCCCTGCAGGATCAGGATTGCCGCCATCCGGTCCACCGCCTTCGCCCGCTTCTCGATCGACAACTCCGTCTCCCGCAGCAGCCGGTTCGCTTCCGCCGACGTGAGCCGCTCATCCCACATGTGCACCGGCAGCCGGAACCGCTTGCGCAACTCCTCGGCAAATACCTGCATCTTTTCCGATTGCGTTCCTTCCGCGCCACTCATGCGCAATGGCAGCCCGACCACGATCTCCCGCACCTCGTATTCCCGAATCACTCGCTCCAGCGCCGCCAAGTCCTGACGCTTATTCTGGCGTTGCAGCGTCTCCAATCCCTGCGCCGTAATCCCCAGAGGATCCGACACCGCAATTCCAATCCTTCTCGATCCCACATCCAGACCCAGCACTCGCCCCACTCGCCGATCTGACTTCCCTTCTTGGACGCTCACGCGGCGATTATAAGCGCCCTCCGCGTTCAACACGCAAAACGAATTCACTCGTAACCAATCTAGCCTCAATCACTTAGATTCTCACTCCAACTCCGCAATGCCCCGTCATTTCCCCCCAGCCCCGCACCAATCCTTGCCTTTAGCCCCATTTCGGGATAATATGTTTACAGTAAAGATAACGCTTCTCCCCACTAAGCCTTGCCTGCCCGGGTACCTTTTATGAGTGGTGCGGACCTGAATTTTCACATCGGCGACAAGGTCGTCTATCCCAACCACGGGGTGGGTGTGATCGAGCAAATCAGCAGCCGCTCCATCGGCGCCACCATCGAAAAGTTCTATCTCCTCAACATCAAGGCCAGCAGCCTCAAAGTCATGGTGCCCTGCAACAACGTGGGCAGCGTGGGCATTCGCCGGGTCGTCCGCAACGGTGAGGTGCAGAAGATCATCGACTTCCTCTCCGTAGCCGAAGACCTCAGCACCGCCGACTGGAAAGACCGCTTCAAGGAAAATTCCGACCGCATGCGCACCGGCTCCCTGTTCGAAGTCGCCGGAGTCCTCAAGAGTCTCATCGCCCTCCACCAATCCAAGCCCTTGTCCTTCCGCGAAAAGAAGATGCTCGAACGCGCCCGCTACCTCCTGGTCAGCGAACTCGCCATGTCCCGCAACTGCGAAGAAACCAAGATCGAGGAACTGCTCGCCCTGGCCCTCTCCAAGTGCAAACTGCGCTTCCCCGAAGCCTCCGAATTCCAAGCCTGAACCCGGGTAGCAGTTCGTAAGTGTTCACTTTTGCACAGAAGCACTCCTTGCCGCGAGCTAACATTTAGCTTGGATCATCTAATGCTGGATCGTCGCTCTCGCCGCAGGAGTGACCACCATGCCCCAGAGCACACATGACCGCGCCGCTGAACTCCACGAAGTCATGAATCCGGAACTGCAACACGCCCTGAATCGCCACGCCCAGTGGTTCGGCTCCTACAAGAAATCCGGCGAATTAAAGAAGATCCACGTCTGGCTCAGTGTCCACCAGGGCCAAATCGAATTCCTCACTCCCGGCGATTCCTACAAGGTGAAGCGCGTCCGCCGCAATCCCCACGTCATCTGCTATGTCGGAGGCAAGAACGGCCCCGCCATCCCCGGCATCGCCCAAGTCATCACGGCCCGCACTGAACTCATGCGCGTCTACCGCACTTACTGGAAGATCCATCCCATAAGAATGGCAATTATGATCGGCCTCCGCGTCTGGATCGGAATTCTGTTGAACCAACGCGTAGTCGTCCGCATCAGGCCCGACGAGCCTAATCCGCTCGCTGGACTGACTGATCCCGCGGCCTGAGTTCCCTCACCCCCGAATTCTTTCGCCCCGCCAACAGGTTTATAATCTCCAGAGCGGTAACGTATGCATGACTGATCAACTCCGAAAGAAATTGCAGGAAGAAGTCGACGCGCTCGAGCACGAACTGGTCCACGAGTTGCCCAAAGAAATCAAGCGGGCCGCGGCGCTCGGCGACCTCAGCGAGAACGCCGAGTATCACATGGCCAAGCAGCGTCAGGAGTTCGTCAAGGCGCGCTTCCGCCAGCTCGGCAAGCGTCTCGCTGACTTGTCGCTGACTAACATGAACAACATCCCCAAGGACAAAGTGGGGCTGGGTTCCACCGTCAAGGTCTTCGACAGCTTTAAGAATGAAGAGATTGAATACAAGCTCGTCACCAGCGAAGAGTCAGACGTTGGTGCCGGGAAAATTTCCACCACGTCTCCCATCGGCAAGGCGCTGCTCAATAAGAAAGTTGGCGACGAGGCCACGGTGATCACGCCTAATGGCAAGCGCGAACTTGAAATTCTTGCGCTAAGCACAGTCCACGACGAGGCTGAGCGCGAGAAGGCGGGCACCTAAGTGGCGGCTTCGCCCAACCCTATTGCCAATCGCAGCCCCAACCGAAGTTGGACTAGTGCGTTCGGACGCGCTTGCGGCGTGCTGCTCGATACCACCGTGCGCTGGCTGGCGCTGTCGCGCATCAATCCCAATGTGCTGACGTTCATGGGGCTTGTCGTAAACACTTGGGCTGCGATTCTTTTTGGCTCTGCTACTGTGTTCACGCAGCAGCGGATGTTTTTTTATGCTGGCCTGGTGATTATCTTCTCCGGATTTTTTGATTTGGTCGATGGACAAGTCGCACGCGCTACTAACCGGGTCACGCGCTTTGGAGCATTTTTCGATTCCGTGGTTGACCGCTACAGTGATGCCTCGCAGTTCCTTGGGCTGCTGGTCTTCTATGCGCGGGGCGACCGGTTCTTCTATGTCGTGCTGACTGCGTTCGTGATGGTCAGCGCGATCATGGTCAGCTACACGCGGGCGCGCGCGGAGTCGCTGATTGGATCGTGCCGCGTGGGATTCATGGAGCGTCCGGAGCGGCTGGTGCTGGTGATCATTGGCGCGCTCTTCAACCGCATGGCGCCCGTGCTGTGGGTGATCGCAGTGCTGTCGACGCTGACGGTGATCCACCGCATGCGCTACACCTGGACCCGCACCCAGGACGTCCCGCCGGCCGCGGCCAAAGCGGGGCAGGCGGCGTAGCTAAGTTTGTCAGCTTACATTAGCTAAAAGTTAATGTCTGCGGCCCCTCCCTAATTGCCGCGCAGCTCTCGGATCGCTTTCCGGCCAGAACCTGCCCGCCCGTTCCCGATGCCACGATACTTTTCGAACGGACTGCTGCCTCCCGGCTTCACCGTGAGTCTCTTCTCTGTGATTCGGACATTTTCATTATAGCTAGGCACAAACCCTCCGGACGTTCGCCACGAACAGACGTTCGCCCCGGACACCAGGACTTCCTCTGGCCTCCTATCAAACACCCTCAGTCCGAGATTCCGCTTGCGTTATCGCTCTTTCAAACCATTGATTCTAAAATAGATAAGTCGTAGTTGTGGGTCGGCTGGAAAGAAAAAAAGAAATTACTTGCATTTTCTTTAGTGTTGTAGTTAACTACATCACTAGAAGTACAAGGAGAAAATGAAAATGAAATCACGAATCGCAATTTCCGTTGTCGTTCTGATGGCCGCTGCCGCCTTTGCGGCGGATACGACTGCTACGCAGACTGAGGCGCAGAAGTCCTTCGCAACCGTGAAAAGCCTTGCGGGAGAGTGGGAAGGCACCGTCACCGTCCCCGAGGCGCCGAAGATGTCAGGCGGCAAGATGCACCTGTCGCTGCGGGTGACCTCGCGGGGGAACGTGCTGGTGCACGAGTTCCAGGAAGCAGGAACGCCGTTGGATGCGACCAAGTACGACCATCCGGTCACGATGCTTTACCTGGACGGAGACCAGCTCACGCTGATTCACTACTGCGACGCGGGGAACCGTCCGCGCATGACCGGCAAGATGACGCCCGACGGCAAGACGGTCGAGTTTGAGCTCAAAGACATCAGTGGGAGCACGGAGATGCACATGCATCATTCGGTGTTCACCATCATCGACGCCGACCATCACACCGAGGATTGGACCTTCATGATGGGCGAAAAGCCGATCCATGCGCACTTCGACCTGACGCGCACCAAGTGACGGGAAGAATCCTTAGCAAGGCCATCTGGAAAATCTTATGGACCGTGAGTGGAACGACAGTCAGCCGATTTATCGCCAGCTTCGCGACCGCGTGGTCGAGATGATACTCGACGGCGTGCTCAAGGAGGGGGACCCGCTGCCTTCGGTGCGCAATGTGGCGGCGGAGTATCGGGTGAATCCGCTCACGGTTCTGAAGGGGTATCAGGAACTGGTCGATGAGCAGCTGGTCGAGAGCAGGCGAGGTCGCGGCATGTTCGTCAATGCCGGGGCGCGCAGTTTGTTGCTGCAGGGTGAACGGCAGAAGTTTCTTGGCGAAGAGTGGCCCAGGGTCTATGCAACCATTCAGCGGCTCGGCCTGAAGCCGGAAGAATTGCTGAATGGGGGCACAAACGGCCGGCCATCGTCAGAATCTACGCCGAATCCTGCAGAGAAGGAGCCGGAGAAATGACAGTGATCGAAGCACACGGCCTGCGCAAGGCCTTCGGTACAACCATCGCGCTGGACGGCGTTGATTTGCGTGTGGACGAGGGCCGCATCCTCGGGATTATCGGGCCCAACGGCGCGGGCAAGACCACCGCGCTCAACGCAATTCTCGGCCTCACTTCCTTTCAAGGAGAACTGAGAGTGCTTGGGCGCGACCCCTGGGCCGAACGCGATCGGCTCATGCGCGACGTTTGCTTCATCGCCGATGTGGCCGTGCTTCCGCGCTGGATGCGGGTTTCACAGGCGCTCGACTACGTCGAGGGCGTACATCCCCGATTCGATCGGGCGAAAGCGGAAGCCCTCCTGGCAAAAACCACGATCAAGCACACCAGCAAGATCCGGCATTTATCCAAGGGCATGGTGGCGCAACTGCATCTCGCTCTGGTGATGGCGATTGATGCCAGATTGCTGGTCCTGGATGAGCCGACGCTCGGGCTCGACATCCTGTTTCGCAAGCAGTTTTACGATTCCCTGCTCAACGATTACTTCGATCGCAGCCGCACCATCCTGGTGACAACCCATCAGGTGGAAGAGTTGCAGCACATTCTTACAGACTTGATGTTCATAGACCGCGGCCGAATCGTACTGAGTTGCACTATGGAGGAATTCGAGTCGCGCTACATGGAAGTGATGGTCCATCCCGGCCAAGTCGCCGCGGCGCGCTCGCTCAAGCCGATGTATGAGCGCGAGGTGTTCGGGCGCAGCATTCTGCTGTTCGACCGCGGGGTTAATAAAGATGTCAATCGGAATATCGACCGCCAGCAACTGGCCGCACTCGGCGAGGTGCGAACGCCCAGCATCGCCGACTTGTTCGTAGCGGTGGTGGGTAACCAATCCGGCACGGCACAAGCATCGCATGCACATGCATCGCCCGCACAAGGATCACCTCAATGAATACTCACTCGAATCCCATGACTGAGTCTTCCTTCCCGTCGCAAGAAGCCACGCCAGTAGCCCTGTCGGCTGCCCGAACGCTGTACTGGTCGATTCGCCGCGAGATCTGGGAGAACCGCTCCATCTATATCGCGCCACTGGTCGCCGCGGCACTTTTCTTATTCGGCTTCGCGATCAACCTGATGGCCATGCGGCGCCACATCGCCGCATCTCCGCTCGGCCCGGCGCAACAGCACGATTTATTTGCCTCGCGCTTCGAATTGGCGGCGTCGCTGATCATGGGAACAGGTTTCATCGTCGGAGTCTTCTATTCTCTTGATGCGCTCTATGGAGAGCGCCGCGATCGCAGCATCCTCTTCTGGAAATCCCTGCCGGTTTCCGATCTCACCACCGTGCTCTCCAAGCTCACCATTCCCCTCGTGATTCTGCCGCTTGTCGGTTTCGTCATCAGCCTTGCAACCCAAGTCATCATGCTGGTGTTGAGCAGCGTAATCCTGATGGGCAGCGGGGTGAACACCGCCGCGCCGTTCACAGAGGCGTCGTTCTTCCACGTAACCGTTGTGCTGCTTTATCACTTTGTGACAGTTCACGGTCTCTGGTACCTGCCTCTCTATGGCTGGCTGCTAATGGTTTCAGCATGGGCGCCGCGCGCTCCATTTATTTGGGCTTTCGTGCCTCCGTTCGTGGTCTGCGTAGTGGAGAAGGTTGCACTCAACACTTCGCACTTCCGCGAAATGCTGCAGGAGCGCTTGATTGGACCCGGAGGCGCAATGGAGCACAACCACGCAGAGGATTTCACGGCAACACTCATTCCTCACCATTTTCTTAGCACCCCCGGTTTGTGGACCGGCCTCGCAGTGGCGGCGGTATTCCTTTTCGTAGCAGTGCGCCTGCGCCGCTACCGGGGACCGATTTGATTTCGCGTGCGGTTGATTCAAAGGCTCGGATATGGAGGAGAGGTTATGAACACACCAATGAATGCACGGATTACAGAAGCGTTACCGCGTTTCCAGTCAAGCATTGCGGCTGTCTTTTATCTAGTGACCATACTGATGGGAGGAGTCGTCCTCTTCGTGCAGGGCAGATTGGGTTTGGTAGTCGACCTCATCGCGACCGCTTGCTATATCGCTGTGACCGCTCTCTTCTACCGCTTAAGCCGGTGAGTAAGAGCCTCTCGTTGCTAGCGGCATCGTGGGCCGCGTGACGTGAAACCTCAACGATCGGAAAGAGCAGGCCCGCGCAGCAGGACAAATAATTAGCTAGGAGCGTCATATGCGATTGCCCATATTGATCTTTCATATCACCGGCGGCGTGCTCGGGATGCTCGCCGGGACCGCGGCAATGTTGTTCCGCAAGGGCTCTGACCGGCATCGCGTGGCCGGAGATGTTTTTGTCCTCTCCATGCTCTGCATGGCCACAGCCGGCGCGTACCTCGCCTTCATGAAGCACCAGACCGGTAACGTATTCGGCGGCATGCTAACGATTTACATGGTGGCAACCGCCTGGGCGGCAGGCAGGCGTAAAGAAGCAGCACTCGGCATCCTCGGTTGGGGCGGATTCCTGTTTGCATTGTCCATCGGAATCCTAAGCGTGCTCCATGGCGCAGCAAAGATCTCCGGCCGCGCGCCGGAAGATGGAGTTCCTGCCGGCATGGACCTCTTCCTGGGTTCGGTGATGCTGCTTGCCTCCGCAGGGGACCTTCGCATGCTTTTGCGGGGCAATATCGCAGGCACCGAACGTGTCTCGCGTCATCTCTGGCGGATGTGCTTTGGATGGTTTATCGCGACCGGTTCCTTCTTCCTTGGCCAGCAACAAGTATTCCCCGCGGCCATACGCAAGACCGGCCTGCTGATTGTGCCAGCCATCCTGCCACTTATCTTGCTGGTCTTCTGGCTGGTTCGAGTTCGCTTCACAAATGCATACAGGAGCAGAGCGCCGGTGGGCGCCTCTTAACTTTCCGCACATAGAAAACAGATTGGGTAAGGAGAAACGATATGAGCACCGCCGTATTGACTAATTCATTGCCCCGCCGTTGGCAGCTGAGTTCCGTTGCCAACACCACGTTGAACGTAGCTGCGCGCTCTTGGTTTGTTGTGACCGTCGTCGGCCAGTTGTTTTTCGCCTTTGCCATAGCTACCTTCTATACGCTCACGGCGCTGCGCGGCGACTACCACGGATGGAACTTTACCCATGGCTTTGTCCCCGGAGTTACCAAGGGCAACTGGGCGGTCGTCATGCACGTGGCCTCGGCCGCCCTTATCATGCTTGCCGGAGCCGCGCAACTAGTTCCCCAGGTTCGCAGCCGCTTCCCCGTCTTCCACCATTGGAATGGCCGCATTTACATGCTGGCCGTCGTCGCACTCAGCGCGGCCGGTCTTTATATGACCTGGTTCCGGGGCAGCGTTGGCGATCTTCCGCAACACCTTGGCGGTACCCTGAACGCCATCCTGATGTGGCTATTCGCCGCTCTGGCGCTGCGCTATGCGTTGGCTCGCGATTTCAAAACTCACCGCCGCTGGGCCCTTCGCCTCTTCCTCGCAGTCAGCGGATCGTGGTTCTACCGCATCGGATTTTTCCTGGCCATTGTCCTCAACAAAGGTCCATTCGGATTCGATCCGGCTACGTTTACCGGCCCGTTCCCCACCTTTATGTCGTTCGCCAACTACCTGTTCCCGCTGGCTATTCTTGAAATCTATTTTCTCGCGCAAGACCGTCCCGGAGCTCTGCGCCGCATGGCCACCGCCAGCCTGCTCTTTGTCCTTACGCTGGGCATGATTGCAGGACTGTTTGCCGTCACCATGGCCATCTGGGTGCCGCAGGTCAAGGCCGCCTTCGATCCGCGCAAATCCATTGCAGAAACTCTCTCTGCCACTATCGCGTCCAGCGGGATTGATGCTGCCGTGAAGCAGTACCATGATTTGAAGGCCGCCGTACCCGCCACCTACAACTTCGATGAAGGCCAACTTAACGGTTTAGGCTATCGACTGATTCGCGCCAACAACTTCAAAGAAGCCATCCGCATCCTCCAGCTCAACGTAGAAGCTTATCCGCAATCCAGCAACGTTTACGACAGCCTCGGTGAGGCTTACATGAACGAGGGCAACAAGCCGCAAGCCATCGCCAACTACAAAAAGTCTCTCCAGCTCAACCCAAAGAACGGCGGCGCCGTCTCGATGCTTCAGAAACTCAGCGCCCCCTGATTTGTGCGCGGCAGGCATTTTGCCCAGGTATGTGTGTACGTGAATAGATTTGGCGGGCAGGAGTGCCCCGCCCCACACAGGCACTCCACCCCGCGCTTCCCTGCTAGACTGGTCAGGCAAATTTTCCAGCGAGGAATTTCGTTGCCAACTGATCCCGTATTGGTGGTTCACGGTGGGGCATGGGCCATGCCGGATGACATGTTGGAGGCGCATTTGCTTGGGGTGAGGAACGCGCTGGGGGCGGGGTGGCGGGTGCTGGAGCGTGGCGGAGGGGCGCTGGATGCGGTCGAGGAAGCAGTCGTCATTATGGAAGACGACGAGACGTTTGACGCGGGTCGGGGGAGTTTTCTGAATCGCGATGGGCGGGTGCAGATGGATGCGCTGATCATGGACGGAGCAACGCTGCGGGCGGGGGGCATAGGGTGCGTAGAGCGGATCCGGAATCCGGTGCGGGCGGCGCGGAAGATATTGAGTGAGAGTCCGCATGTGTATTTTGTGGGCGAAGGCGCCGAGAGGTTTGCGGAGGAGCATGGCGTGGAGCTGTGCGCGAACAAAGAGTTGGTGATTGCGCGGGAAGTGGAGCGGCTGCGCGAGTATCAGCGGGAGGCAGCGGCACGAGGGTCAGAGAAGGACGGGAAGGACTTGTTTGCTCCGGCGGTTTCGCACGACACCGTGGGCGCGGTGGCTTTGGATCGCGACGGGAACATTGCGGCGGCGACTTCGACGGGCGGGACTCTGAATAAGGCTCCTGGGCGGCTGGGGGACTCGTCGCTGATTGGGTGCGGATGTTATGCGGACAATTTGAGTGCGGCCGTGTCGACTACCGGGTGGGGCGAACCGATCATGAAGCTGGTGCTCGCGAAGTGGACGGCGGACCGCGTGTCCGCGGGGAATCTGCCGGAGTGGGCGGCGCAGGAAGCGATGAATTATCTGAAGCAGCGGCTCAATGGGCATGGCGGGATCATTGTGCTGAACGCGCAGGGACAAGTGGGGATTGCGCACAATACTCCGCGCATGGCTTGGGCTTTGAAGACAGTGCAGAAAGAAGATGTTGGAGTCGAGCGCGGCGTGCTTTAGTTCTAAACTTGAGTCTGGAAGAGAAACGGAAACTGTTTGCCGGTCCGCTTTGTCATCGAAGACAGAACGCAGGAAGCGGTCCGGACAAACTGAGCTAGTGCGTGATTTCGAACACCACGCCCTGAGCGGATGTCCCGCCTGAGGGAGTTGTGCCATAGAGATTGCCGCTGGCGTCTATGGCCAACGTCGCGAACTGGGGAAAGACTCCGTCTACTCCGTCGGGCTGGAAGCGATGAAGAACTCTTTCGCTCCAAGTGCCGTTCGCGCCATGCGATAGTTCGAAAACCGTTCCATGATGAACGCCTCCACTATAGGTCGTGCCAAAAAGATTGCCAGCCTTATCGGAGACCACAGCTTCAGGGTAGGCACCATCAGGACCGCCTTGGAAGGTATAGAGCGTTTTCTCCGTCCAGGTTCCATTTGGTCCCGGCATGAGCTCGAAGATACAGAACGCGCAGACTGAGTAAAGGTTGCCAGCGCTGTCGAGAACGAGGTTGCCTGCCGGGCCGCTAACACCAGCGGAGGTAAACGGGTAGATCAGCTTCTCCGCCCAGGTGCCGTTCGACTCAGGTGTGAGTTGATAAACGATGCCGTAATCGTGCGCGCCGCCTGATAGGGTTGCGCCGTAAAGTTTGCCCGCGGGGTCCATCACCAACGGATTGTTGAAGGGAAACGTGCCGTCGTTTCCGCCTTTGAAGCTGTGCAGGACTTTCTGAGTCCATGTTCCATTCGAGCCTGCAACCATTTCGAAGACGACACCGTATCCGTAGGCGCCTCCGCTTTCGGCCGTACCGTAGAGGTTGCCGGAACCGTCGATAATCAGGCTGCTGCCAAAGAGAGAGCCGCCGTCGGCGCCACCGGTAAAGCTGTAGAGTACACTCTCGGTCCAGGTTCCATTTGCGCCGGGCGTGAGTTCGAAAACCGTGCCCTGGAAAGACGTGCCCCCGAACAAGGTGGTGCCGTAAAGGTTTCCTTTGTTGTCGAAGACCAATCCTCCCCAAGGAATGAAACCGTCAGCGCCGCCGCCAAGGCTGAAGTCGTAAATCAGTTTCTCGGTCCATGTTCCATTCGAAGCGGGGCTCAACTCGAATACGGTGCCGCAGCAGCCGAACGCACCACCGAATGCTGTCGTGCCGTAGAGGTTACCCTGGCTATCCAGAGTCATACCGGCCTCCGGCACACTGCCATCGCTGCTGCCGGTGAAGGTGTGGAGAATTTTCTCTGTGCTTTGTGTCCAGCCAACGGAGGTTAATGTCAGGGCGATCGCAGCCGCAGCAAAAAATCTCGCAATCGTGAAGCGTAGCGTTGTACTCATAATTTCACTCCTTGCAGCAGCACTTCAGTGAGGACCGGGAACGTGTCGAACTATGGCGTCACTTCGTACACCACTCCAACGTTCGAAGCTCCGCCGGACTCAGTCGTGCCGTACAGATTTCCGCTGGCATCTATCGCCAGTGACGGGAAGGTTGGAAAAACTCCATCTCCTCCGCTGCCCGAGAAACGATGAAGGATTCTCTCGTTCCAAATGCCCCCGGGGCCAGGCAAAAGTTCGAAGACGGTGCCGTGATGAACGCCTCCGTTGGAGGTCGTACCGTAAAGATTACCGGCTTTGTCGCTGATCAGCCCCGACCCGGGAAACGCACCATCAGGTGCGCCAGTAAAGGTATGAAGGACTCTTCTGGTTCGCGTTCCATCCTGGCCTTGGATGAGTTCGAATACATCAATCGCCGCTCCGTAAAGATTGCCGGCCTTATCACGAAGCAAGCCGATCGGGCCAGATTCCCCACCGACGCCGGTGAAGGCGTAGATGACTTTTTCAGACCACGTCCCGTCCGACTGTGGTGTTAACCCAAAAACGACGCCGTAGTCATGCGCGCCGCCGCTGCGGGCTATCCCATAGACACTGCCTGCACCGTCCAAAACCAACGAATTGGCATAGGGGGTCGCTCCGTCATCGCCTCCAGTGAAGGTGTGCAGAACTTTTTGGGTCCATGTGCCGTTCGATCCCGCCACGAGTTCGAAGACGACGCCGAATTGGTACGCTCCCCCGGTAAGCGTTGTTCCGTAGAGATTGCCGGCGCTGTCAATAGTCAAACTGCTGCTGTTAGGAGACCTTCCATCGTTGCCGCCGGTAAAGCTGTACAGGACCTGCTCGCTCCACGTTCCGTTTGCCCCGGGAGAGAGTTCGTAGACGGTTCCTTGAGAAGATGCGCCACCGTACAGCGTAACGCCGTACAGGTTTCCTTTAGAGTCGAAGACTAGTCCGCCAAAAGGGCCCCCACCGTCGCCGGCGTAGGAACTGAAGGAGTAAAGCACTGATTCGGTCCATGTCCCGTTCGATCCGGGGCTCAGCTCAAAAACCGTGCCGCAGTGGCAGGTTATGCCGGTGCCGCCACTGGAGGTCGTGCCGTAGAGATTGCCCTTGCTGTCCAGGATCAGACCGGATTGAGGCAAACCGCCGTCACTTAAACCCGTGAAGCTATAAAGGATTTTTTCCGTAGCTTGCGCCCAGCCTGAAATGGTTAGGATCATTGTGATCGTCACCATCACGAAACCCTTCGCCATGGCGGTTCCTGCGCGCGTGTGCATAAATTTTCACTCCAGTGATGGGTAGAATCCGGGGGCAAGCAAACGGGCTACAACATATCACGGGAAGGGTTGAGACACAATCCTTGATGTGAGCCTTGTGTCCCAGTTTCGCGGAAGAATGAGGCGACTTATTCCTGCGGAGACCAGGCGGTAGTCGGTACTTGAGGATGAAGAATTTTTCACACTATCGAGACCAGTCAAAGCCGATGTATGCTGGTTGCCGCCTTTACAGTAAGGAGATTCCGTGAAGCGATTCTCGCCGATTCTCTTTTTGGTCGTGTTCAGCACGTCGGCCCTCCTCACCCAAGCTCAGTTCACTGGAAACACCAGCGGCAGTGTCTCGTTTTCCCGGCCGATCACGAATGCGCCCGGTTATCCTTTTCTTTATTCGCTGTCGGCGGGGGATCTGAACGGCGATGGGATCCCGGACCTGGCGGTTACTGCAACCATTGATGGGTCCGCACTTAGTTACGCACTGGGCGCGGGAGATGGGATGCTCAAGTCTTGGAGCTACGCCAATGCTGCGTCGCTGCCAGCCTTCGTGCTTCTTGCAGACGTCAATGGCGATGGCAATCTCGACGCTCTTACCTCAGACGGCAATTTCGGATTTATCGAAATCGACTTCGGCGACGGACACGGAGACTTTCCTTCCTCGACGTCAGTCAACACCGTTTATTTTGATGGACCACTGGCGGTCGCTGACTTGAACAAGGACGGTATCGCGGACATTGTTGGAACGTTTTACTCTGGAGGGACCGGATACCCTGGCGGGGTTGCGGTTGTGCTGGGAACGGGTCATGGCATCTTTGGACCGGAGAGACACTTTGGAAGTGGTGGAGTCAATCCAGTCGCATTCGCTGTCGGCGATCTGAATCACGACGGAATCCCGGACCTGGTCGTCGCCAATAACGGCTCTCGCCCCTCGTTCGGTTCCGTAACAGTCATGATTGGTCGAGGCGACGGCACCTTCCTTCCGCCGGTGCGCTACAACGCCGGCGAGTATCCATCTTCAATAGCCATCGGGGACTTCAACGGAGACGGCATCCTCGACGTGGCGGTTACAGACACGCGGAAAGTTTATATTCTTCTGGGAAATGGAGATGGGACGTTGTCCGCAGCGAAAGGTTATTGGGGTGGGATATCTCCGGGGCCGGTGGTAGCGGCGGACTTCAACGGAGACGGCAAACTGGATCTCGCGGTCGTCAACTTCCTCAGCACCAGTGACCAGGTTTCTGTCCTGCTGGGAAATGGCGACGGAACTTTTCAGGCGCCGCGGCACTTCCCCACGGGTGGCACGGGTTCTTACCAGATGGTCGTCGCGGACTTCAACGTTGATGGCAAGCCCGACTTGGCGACCGTCAATTACGTTAGCGGCAACATCAGTGTTCTCCTCAACATCACAGCCTTCCCGGGCGAGAAGCCGTAAGGCGAATCATGAATTTCCCTGCATCACAGCCAGCCTTTAGTTCGCGCTATCCGTGCGGCTTCTACGCGGTTGCCGGCGCCCATTTTGCTGATAGCTTCTGAGAGATAGTTGCGGACGGTGCCTTCGGAGAGGCCTAGTTCCGCGGCGATATCGCCGCTTTGCATGCCTTCACCGGCGAGGCGCAGGACCTGGCGTTCGCGGTCAGTGAGTGGGTCCATCTCAGACCAGGCTTCCGTGGCGAGATCGGGGTGGATGACGCGCAATCCCTGCTGCACTCGCCTGACAGCATCGGCGAGTTCCTCGGCGCGCATATCTTTCAGGAGGTATCCGAGAGCTCCGGCGTCCATAGCGCGGCGAAGATATCCTGCGCGGGCGAAAGTGGTGAGGATGATGACGCGGGTGGCGGTGCGGCGGCGTTTGAGTTCGGCGGCGGCATCCAGTCCGGTCATGAGCGGCATTTCGATGTCGGTGATGAGAACGTCGGGCTTGTGGGCGAGAACCGCGGCGAGAGCCTCTTTGCCGTTGCGCACCTGAGCGACGACGGAGATGTCGCCTTCGATCTCGAGCAAAGCAGCGAGAGCGCCGAGCACCATGCCCTGATCCTCGGCAAGGACGACGCGAATGGTTTTGCGGCCTTCCTTCGATGAGGGATTCACTTGGCGCAGTCCTCAGGTTCCGTGACTTCCTTGAGTGGAAGTATGATGGCGAGTCGCGTACCGGCTTGAGAGTCGCGGGTGAGTGTGCCACCGAGCATCTCGACGCGTTCTCGCATGCCGCGCAGGCCGTTGCCTTCGTTGTGGAAACCGCCGCAGCCATCGTCTTCGATCTCGAGGTGGCAGGAGCCGTTTTGTTGCTCCAGGCGCAAAGTGCACGTGCGAGCGTGGGCGTGGCGCACCACGTTGGTGACGGCTTCCCGCACTGCCATCGACAGCACGCTCTCGTGCAACGCAGGCAGCGCGACTCGGGGCGTCTCGCATTTCACCGCGAGACCTGCGGTTTCGAGCGTGGACTTGGCTTGTGCGAGTTCGGCCTCCAAGCCACGAGAGCGATAGCCGCGGATGGCGTCGCGGACCTCCGACAGGGCCTGGCGGGAAATCTGTTCGACCTCGCGGATCTCGTTGCCCGCGCGTTGAGGATCACGGTCCATCAACTTTCCGGCGAGTTCAGATTTCAGGATGATCACCGACAGCGTGTGCCCCAGCACGTCGTGCAGGTCGCGGGCGATGCGCTCGCGTTCGGCCACTTTCGCAATGTGCTCAATTTCTTCGTGGGCGCGGAGCAACTTGCGGTTGGTCCGGTTGCGCTGTGCAAAGTGGATGTTGCTGGCGCCGACCACGAAAGCGAGGCCGTTGGCGAAGAGCAGGAACCATCCGGTGAGATGAAAAGCCCACCAGGTTAGCCCGGCAACGACCTCGACAGCCGCCAGGATTTTGATGGCATCGGCTTCCGTTTCCACAATGAAGGGGCTGGAAGCTGCTGCGAATATAAAGAAAGTAGTTGCACCACCGTTGTACCTGGCAAAACCAATTCCCATCAGAACCATGGCGGCAATATGCAGCAGGGCCTGCCTTCGACTCACCCAGAAGAGGCCAAAATAAAGGAACAAAAAAACGGCAGTCGCTAACAACGTGATGCCCCATGTGCGCGCGCTGGCATGGCTCATGACGGGATCGATGAAGAAGAATCCGAAGTACAGGACGGAGTACAGCGCCCAGGTGTATTCGCTGTTTTTGGGCAGAAGTCTCACTGAGCCACTCCCGGCTGCATCGGATTGGTGATTTGCGCCGGCATTTGCAGGACGTGTTCTTCAGTCATCTTCATTCACAATGGCTTCGCCAATCCCGCTTTAAACTCTCGAACGTATTCCCACAATCCCCCGCATTACCATTGTCGCCCCTCGCGTCAATTCCGGTGGTCGCGAGGCGTCGACGCCGCTACCGCATACCACACCAGGATGGCTGCCGGGACCAGAAGCACCAATCCTCGTGGCCCCCCGTAGAGCGCGAGCAGTCCAAGCGCCACGAGTACCAGGGACCAGCCGAGAGATTTCTTCGATGGCGTGTTCATACCCGAATCATCGCCGAGCGGCAATCTGAGCGCCAGTGGCGTTCATCATGGGCTTAGAGTGACAAATGTCATGGCCGCGAACAGTGGCTTGCACGGGGATGCCCCGAGATGGACTCCGTTATCCTTTATCCTTCAAATCTTGAGGAAGATTTTCTTGCGATCCATCAGCCAGATGGGGACCAGACATGCCAAGACAAAAGCCAGGGAGAAGAGTAGCGAGGCGAAGCTGGGGCTTCCCAGTGGGGCGAAGAAGCGCTGAACGATGTAATCGTGTCCGTTCAGCTTCTCGCCGTGCAGTTGTCCACTGAAAACGTATAGACATATCGCGAAGAACCACGCAAACGTGTAAATCGTAATTGAGTTTCTGCCGAAGATGAGGAATGGTCTGGTCCAGCCGCCACGCCAGCGTTTGATATCGGTTGCCCAATAGCAGAGCGAGAGGCAAACCAGGGCGAATCCGGCGGCGAAGAGGACGTAGGAACTCGTCCACAGCTTTTTGTTGATGGGAAACCAGATTCCCCAAACTTCGCCGAGGATCAAACCGGCGACTCCCGCGGCTAACATGCCGAGGGCTTTGGTTTGTGAGCTGTATTTGGATCGCAACCATTCTCCGGTGAAGACTCCCAGCAGTGCTGTCGCAATCGCTGGCAGCGTGCTCAGAAGTCCCTCAGGGTCGCGGGTGACCTCGTAGAGGCTGGTGGTCCCCCAGAGTAGGAGCTTGCGATCGAGATATGCCGCCAGATTCATATCGGGATGAAGGAGCGGGATGTTTCGACCGGGAACTCCGAAGCCCGGCACCGGAACGAAGCGCATCAGGATCCAGTAGCCGACCAGCAGTCCGACAACTACGAGGGCACGGGTTTTTGGCCCGACATAAAGGAAGAGGATTGACGCCACGAGGTAGCAGATGCCAATGCGTTGCAGGACTCCGGGAATGCGCAGTCCATCCGACGGTGAGAACAAGACCACGGTGTAGTTCAGGGCCAACCCGATGGCGAAGATGATGATGGCCCGGAGGAAGGCATGGCGCAGAAGCAGAGCGCGGGAATTGCCACGATTGAGTCTGGATTGGAAAGAGAACACCAGCGAGACTCCGACAATGAAAAGAAAAAACGGGAAGATGAGATCGGTGGGAGTCCAGCCATTCCACTGGGCGTGTTCCAGAGGCCAATAAGCGTGATCGTTGCCGGGATTATTGACCAGAATCATCGCGGCAATGGTGGCGCCGCGGAATAGATCGAGAGAGGTGAGGCGGTCGGATGTAGTGCTGGCCGATTTTGGGGACGCCGCAGATGTCTCTGTCAAAACCGTAGTTCGAGTTGCGGACATGGGTCTCCTACGTTTGCCGTGCCGGGGATGAAACGAGTTCAGCGAACTTGCTCAGATCAATGTTCCCGCCGCTGACGACACAGACGATCTTGCCGCTTCCAGCTTTGCCGGTGAGTCCCGCCGCGACGGCGCATGCGGCTGCACCTTCGCAGATGATGTGATTGCGGGCGGCGACGAGTAACATGGCTTGCCGCGTTTCTTCGAGCGAGACCACAATCGACCCTGACAGCAGCCGTCTGGCCAGCGCCCACATGCTCGGCAAGACCGACTTGCCGCCGCAGCCGTCCACAAAGCTTGTTTTCCAATCCGGAAATTTCTGAGCAGAACCCTCGATGAACGACAGGTGGAGCGGTGCGGCGGTCTCGGGTTCCGCGGCAAATACCTTCACTTCCGGCTTCAATGCGGCCATCGCGGATGCGATCCCGCAACTGAGGCCGCCTCCCCCGAAGCCGGCAACGATTGCGGTGACGTCCGGCAAGTCCTCGAGTATTTCCAGACCGGCCGTGGCATTGCCAGCGATGAAGTTGTCGTCGTCGAAGGGATGAACAAAGACGCCTTGAAACGCGGGATGCCGGCGTTCGGTCACCGCGGCCCAACATTCATCCATGGACGCCTGACGGATGCTCGCGCCCAACCGCTTGATGGCATCGAGCTTCGCGGCGGGGGCAGTATCCATGACTAGGACTTCGCTACGGACCCCAACGATTCTGGCGGCCAGGGCAACTCCCTGCGCGGCATTGCCTGCACTCACTGTCCATACTCCCCTTGCCCGTTCTTCAGGACTTAATAAGGAGATGGCGTTGTAGGCTCCGCGTATCTTGAAGGAACCGATGGGCTGGCACGACTCGAGCTTGAGATAGATCTCGGCCGGAGCGTCGTCGTAGTACAGGCGGACGAGAGGCGTCCGGATCGCCGCCTGATAGACGCGCTGGCGAGCTGCCAGAATCGATTCCAGCGAAATGGTTCGGTCGTGTAATTTGTCGTGCGCGGATAAGGTCGGCATGATTGAAAACAGCAAGGATTGTACCGCTTCCCGGGAATTGCCGGGAACAATTTGTGCTGCACTGTCGGAAGAGCGCGGACTTCTGTTATGCTTCCAGCGCTCGGAGCGCGCATAACGCGCCGATGCTTGCTGGAGGCGAAATAAAGGAGATTCTCATGCTTCGATGGACTACTCGTATTTCGTATTTTCTGGCCCTCATGCTAATCGCCAGCTTCGCGCTGGGACAAACGGAGTTCTCCGCGGAGATCGTTGACTTGCAGAAGCCGGGCACGCCGACCAAGATTTACTTCGCCAAGGACAAAATCCGGATCGAACCTCAAGCCACAAACTCTCGTGGCGCCGGCGTGGTCATTATGAATATGGCCACCCAGACCAGCACTATCCTGATGACGCAGCAGCACATGTACATGGAGATGCCCGCACAGAGCCTCAGCCAGCGCGGCATATTCCTTTTCTTTCGAGCCGGGGACATTGAGAATGCCTGCGTGGACTGGCAAAAGATGGTGCACACGCTAACCGGGAGCTGCCACAAGGTGGGCAACGATACCGTGAACGGCCGCACTACGGTTGAATATGAAGGAACGAGCTCGAGCGGGGAGGTTAGCCGTGTCTGGCTGGATCCTAAGCTGCGGTTTCCGGTGAAATGGCAGGGCAAGAACAGCGGCGGCGAACTACGCAACCTCCAAGAGGGCTCGCAGCCTGCCAGTTTGTTTGAGATCCCATCCGGTTTCACCAAGATGGACATGGGCGGCATGATGCAGAATCGCTGAAGCGCCTGCGTTGACGCTGCTAAAACGCGGCCACTATACTTTACAAAGACCTCTGGCATTGGAGACCGAATGCCCCTTTCCGCGATAATCGTGGACGATGAGCAACTCGCCCGCGATGAACTTGCCTACCTGCTCAAGAACGCCGGCGACGTCAACGTGGTGGCACAGGGCAAGAACGGTCTCGAGGCCATCGGCCTCATCAAGGAACACAACCCCGATCTGGTTTTTCTAGATGTCCAGATGCCGGGACTCGACGGCTTCGGCGTCATCAAGAAGCTGCTCGACAAGAAGATCCCACTGCCTAAGATCGTCTTCGCCACCGCGTTTGACCAGTATGCGGTGAAGGCGTTCGAGGTCAATGCCGTCGATTATCTCCTGAAGCCTTTCGACAAGAAACGCGTGGCGCAGGCAGTGCAGAGAGCCCGAACCCAGCAGGGAGCGGAGGGCTTGCCGGCGGAGAAAATTGACGCGTTGGTCCGCATGCTGCAAGCGCCAAAAACGCAGGCCTCGAAAGTCCTGCTCAAGGCAGTGGGGCGAATGTTCCTGGTAGACCAGAGGGAGATCTGCTATGCCTCGATCGAGGATGGAGTGATCACCGTGGTCACGGCTGGCCCCTCAGGCATGGAGGGGCATTCGAACTGCCGCACCCTGGAAGAATTACTGGGAAGCCTGGATCCCGGTTTGTTCTGGCGCGCGCACCGCTCCTATCTGGTGAACATCAACCGCATTCGCGAGGTCGTGCCCTGGTTCAAGAGTTCGTACCAGTTGCGCATGGATGATAAGAAACAGAGCGAGATTCCAGTCAGCCGGGCTCAAACGAAGCGGCTGCGAGAATTGTTCGGCCTCTGAGTTTCCTGAGCCCGCGCGCGGCTTCACCTCGTGGTTTACATCGCTCGAGCCATGAGACAGGTCTTGGCGCGACGTGGGTGCGCTGGCTTGCTCCGCCCTTTCTACCGCGGCGATCAAATCGTCAATCAGCGTGCCCGTGTACAAATAACGAACTCACTTCCACTCGTATTGAGTCCAAGGCCCGACAACATTGACTGCCATCAGAATCGGGAGGGCGGTTCCATCTTCGAGCCGCCCTCCGGGGTGGGGGAAGAATCTAGAGTGCCAGAGCTTCCAGGCCGGTCCGGCTGCGAATTACCAGGGTCGCGCCGTCCAGTCGGATCAATCTCTTTTTCTTCAAATCACTGAGCAATCGAGTAACCGTCTCCCGGGAGGAACCGATCCTCTGCGCCATTTCCTCGTGGGTCATGACGGAACGCAGGTGCAGTTCCTGGGACTGCTGCACTCCCGCCGGAGCGCACGACAACAAGAGCCTGGCCAGTTTTCCAGATGAGGAGCGGGCCAGCACTAAATCGTGGATATCGCGATACGCACCCTGAAACTCGCGGCTCAGCGACAAGGAGGCATGAACCCCGGCTTCGCTCTCTTTTTGTAGCAACGCCATCAAGTCCTGGCGGCCGATAAAATTTAACTGGCATGCGGAGCCGGTTTCGGCGGTCATTTCGTAGTTTGTGCCGGAAATAGCGGCGCTCAATCCCAGCACTTCCCCAGCTTCCGCCTGTTTCAGGATCAGGACCTTGCCTTCTTTCGAGGTCGTGGACAACTTGACCACGCCGGAGCAAAGAACAAACATGCCTCGCGCCGTCTGACCCTCCACGAACAGCACGGCTCCAGCAGGCATGATGGTGTGATGACTGACTTCGTCAACTGACCGCAGCACCGCCGGGGAAAAGCGGCAGAAAAAACCCTCGCGGCTTGCCTTGCAGCCCATGCAACTCTCGATAATGTCGAGACCGTAGGGAGCTCTCATGCCTGCCTCCGTTGTCGAATTTCCCGCGCCTTCTTGATCCGGGGCAACGTCTTCTGGAAATTGCGGCCCGGTCTGCTGCGGACGTTCGAGCAAGCTCCGGGCATGGGCTCGCGTGTCGGGGTGCGGGCTACGCGCCGCCGAGATCACTTCCCATGCCGCACTGGGATCGGCGCGCCGCTCCCATTCCACCTGGCAGGCGAACAAGTACAGAAGATGATTCGCCTCCGGACTCGCTTGATCGCACTCCAGGTCCAGATCTGTCGTTGTCCCGAGTTCATGCAGAACCGGCTCCCAGATTTTGTCGCAACCGTCGGACCGGCCACGCCACGCTTCACTTTCCGGAAACACCTCCGGCACGATTGGCGGTCTGATGGCCTCCGGTCCTAGGCGAACGAGATGGCTTGGCTGGTAGTTCCTGGCCACTAACACGGATTAACTCCGATCCGAATGTGCCGGCTCTTGATAGGGGCATGCAACTCATTCCGTCTGCGTTTCGGGAAAGGACGCCCAGCCTCGTTCCCGATCGGGAAGGCCAGTGCAATCATGGTTCCAAAACGGCAAGTGTCGCGATAGAAGACTAACTCCTAGAAACAAAAGCTTACTCGGCCAGTGACCGCAAGCCTTGCGACCGTACCCATGCCGACCGTTCGGCAGCCGGTGGATGAGTCGGCACTCGCGCCCGCTGGTTGCGACGGCAGTTCTATGTTGACGTCTTCCCGGAGTAATCTCTGCGGGTAATCCCCAGCCGTTGCATCTTCGACTGGAGCGTGGTGCGCTTCAGGCCCAGGCGCTGGGCTGCGCCGGTGCGACCGGCAATCATTCCACCAGTCTCGCGCAGTACACGAATAATATGTTCTCGTTCGGTCTGTTCAAGCGATTGTGTCGCAGACTTCGAGGTCTCCGCCTGGAACTCAGCCAGCGGCGACCGCAAGGCGGTGCCGTCCGTGAGAATGACCGATCTCTCGATAAAGTTTTCCAATTCCCGGACGTTACCTGGCCAATGCCAGTTGACCAGCGCATTCATGGTTTCGCTGGGAACGGTCTCGATGCCGCGATCCATCCCGCGGGCAAAATGGCGTACAAAGTACCGGACCAGCAACGGAATGTCTTCGCGCCGCTCGTGCAGTGACGGCATGCGAATGGGGAAAACGTTCAGGCGGTAGAACAGATCGCTGCGAAACTCTTTCTCGGACACGCTCCTCGCCAGATCCCGGTTTGTGGCTGCGATCAGGCGCATATCTACCTTGATCGTCCGCGTACCTCCCAACCTTTCGAACTCATGGTCCTGCAGGACCCGGAGCAGCTTGGGCTGCAACTCCAGGGGGATTTCTCCGATCTCATCCAGGAAAAGGGTTCCCTTATCAGCTAGTTCCAGACGCCCAATCTTCTGGCTAACCGCTCCTGTAAATGCGCCCTTCTCGTGCCCAAACAATTCGCTTTCCAGCAGTCCCGTGGGAATCGCGGCGCAATTCAAGGTGATGAAGCTTCTGTCCTTTCGCTTGCTAGTGCGATGAATGGCGCGGGCAACCAGTCCTTTGCCGGTGCCGGTTTCCCCCAGGATCAGAACCGTGGCTTCGCTGGCGGCGACTACCGCAACCTGGTCCAATACCTCCTTCAGGGCGGGACTCTCTCCGATGATCTCCTCAAAATGAAGATGGGGAGGGGTTTCACCATCGAGGTGGCGCTTATCCTGCTCCAGCCGGCTTCGGAGCTGTTCGACTTCGCGGGCGGTTCGCGCGTTCTCGATAGCGATCGCGAGCTGAGCGGCAACCTGGCTCAAAAGCGAGAGGTCGTCGGCCTTGAAGGCATTCGCCCGGGTGCTGCCGAGAACCAGAACTCCCAGTGGCCCCTTGGGACGGAGCAGGGGGACACAACACAGCGACTGTAGGCCTTCGGCCAGCAAGTGATCCGTAGTTCCGGCAGGGAACTCCTGCATCTCGTCTTTAGTGAAAATCAAAGGCGCACGCTTGTGCAGCGCTTTGCCATGCGGATCCTTTGCGGGATTGATTTCTGTGTCGAGGGCCGGCCCCTTTCGCAAGGGAAAGTCCACTGCCTGCCGGACTAACTGCCCGCTTTTTTCGTCATGCACCGCGAGGGCCGCATATTCCTGCCTCAGAACCCTGCGCAAATAGGCGGAGATCTTGGGAAACAGGTGCCGCGCATCCCATTTTGTGGCCAGCGCGCGACTCACTTCCATCATTACTTGCTGCCGCTTTTTCTCCTCCCGCAACGTTTCAGACACGCCGCGCAGCGATTGCTCAAGTCTTTTTTGTTCCGTAACCTCGACCGCAATCACGCCGATTCGCTTCGTCGCGCCAGCCTCGTCCTTGATGGGAATGTAATGCTCGATCCAGTGGCCGGGTTCGGTCCTGGTGGGCAGAGTGGCGCTGATCTCGAGGTTCAAGACAGGCTGCTGCGTTTCCAACACGCGCCTGAACTGGGGCTCAATCAGTTCGGCAAAGTCTCCCAGCATCTCGCGGACGCTCTTCCCCAAATGGGCTTCTGGCGGAAAGCCATTCATCTCTGCCAGTGTGGCGTTGATCGCGAGATAGCGGAAGTCAGTGTTCAGAATGCAGAAACCCACTCTGGACGCGCTGAAATAAGTGGTGAGCAACTGTTCCGACTCGATGAGGGCTTCGGCAGCGTCACTGCTCCGAGCCACTACATCCGCCATTTCCAGCAGCGCACGGGAGCGCTGCGTCTCCAGTTCTGAGCGTGGCGCCTTTGAGGGATGCACTGCTCCGGGGCTCCTGGCGGCCGCTCCCCCTCAAAAGCGCGCCGCGTAACCAGGCCAAAATAATGTGTAATTATAAGCACATATCTCACAGCTGCACTCGCTTTCTCCTGCGATTCCGATTTTTGTAACAGACTGTTCCCAATCTGGGCGAGCGCGGGCTTCACATCCTAAGTCCGGCCAGGGTAGAACAATACCTGGAAAGCGTTATGGCGGAGAGTTAGCTCGTCCATCTCTCCTTAGTTCCTGGGTTTCAAGATCGATCGGATCTCTTTGAGCAAGGCTATGTCGCCGGACGGCTTGTTCAGAACGTTCACTGCTCCCAACTCGACCGCAAGCGCCCGAGCTCTCTCATCCATGGGAGCCGCTATGAAGATCATCGGAATGTGCCGGCCAGCAGCTGCCAAATGGCTCTGGAGCTGGAGTCCGCTCATGCCGGTCAGTTGCACACTTACAACGACGCACGCGCTGCAAGGCATTTGATCAGACAGAATAAACTTCTCTGCCGACCCGAAGATTTCGACCCGGAAGCCCGCATTCCTGATAACTGTCGCTACTGCCCAACTTACTGAGTCGCTGTCATCAATGACCGACACAAGGGAATTTGCTGTCAAGACACCTCCAACGCCAAACTTACAATGGAGATAGAGGCGAAATCCATTGGGCGTTAGCACGGATCTATTTACTTTAGTAAGTAAAGTCTTAACTAAAGTGGTTAACTTTGGAATCTCATCCGCCCTGAGTCTGTCGTTTTGAGCTAGGGGATGCCGATTTTATCAGCCATCCTGACCAGGTCCGGTAATGAGCGTGCACCCATCTTTTTCATAAGTTGGCTGCGATGGACCTTTACGGTGGCTTCGGTAGTTCCGATTTCAGCGGCGATTTGCTTATTGAGTAGGCCTGAAACGACCAGGGGTAGCACCGCGCGCTCGCGTGGGGTTAGCGATTCGAGACGCTCCCGGAGCGCGACTGTCTCGGCCTGACGCTGGCGCCGGGCGCGGTCCCGATCCAACCCCACCTGAATTGCATCCAGCAGATCCTGGTCGCGGAAGGGCTTGGTCAGGAATTCGACGGCTCCCGCTTTCATGGCCCGTACTGACATGGGGATATCGCCGTGACTCGTGACAAAAATGAGCGGAATGGGAGTGTTGCTCTCAGCCAACTCGCGCTGAAAATCAAGCCCACTCTTCCCGGGTAACCGGACATCAAGGACCAGGCAACTCGGGGCATCCGGTCGCTTCCCCTGCAGAAATTCGAATGGCGAACTGAAGAACTCGACGCTTAGGCCCACCGAACGGATCAGGCTTCGAAGCGCATCGCGGATCGATACGTCGGCATCGACGACGAACACGATGGGCTGCTCCGTCATGACACTCGGGTGCCTTTGGCACGGTGAATCGAAAGATCGCCCCGTGTGAAGACCCCGAAGTAAACCAAGCCGCCTCCCAACCCCCAACCGAAGGTATATGGGGATAGAAGCCAAATCTATTGGGCGTTGGTACGGATGTCCTTACTTTGGCAAGGGTGAACTTAACGAAGGTTCATGTTTTGGCTTGTCGCCTTGAACCAGTAATACCAATTTTCTCAGCCATCCGTACCAGATCTGGCAATGAGTCCGCACCCATCTTTTTCATGAGTTGGCTGCGATGGACCTTTACCGTGGCTTCGGTGGTTCCGATTTCAGCGGCGACTTGTCTATTGGGCAGGCCTGAAACTATCAGAGGCAGCACTTCGCTCTCGCGGGGTGTGAGCGATTCGAAACGCTCCCTGAGCACGGCCTTCTCGGCTTGGCGCTGCCGCAGGGCACGGTCCCGCTCCAATCCCACCTGAATCGCATCCAGCAGATCCTGATCGCGGAAAGGCTTGGTCAGGAACTCGACGGCCCCCGCTTTCATGGCCCTCACGGTCATCGGGATATCGCCGTGTCCGGTGATAAAGATGATTGGGATATGGACATCGGCTTCGGCCAACTCGCGCTGGAAATCAAGCCCGCTCATCCCGGGTAGCCGGACATCAAGGATTAGGCAACTGGGGGCGTCTGGCCGCTTCCCTTGCAGAAATTCGACTGGCGAGCTGAAGAACTGGACGTTTAGACCGACCGAACGGATCAGACTCCCAAGTGCAGAGCGGATCGATACATCGGCATCGATGACGAACACGACGGGCGACTGCTCCGTCATGACGCTCGGCTGCCTTGGACGCGGTGAATCGAAAGATCGCCCCCGGGTGAAGATCCCGGAGTAAGCCAATCCGCTTTCCAAACTCCACCTCCCACGGCCCAAGTCAAAAGTAAACGGGGACAGAACACTAAGGTGTGCCGTTTCCGTTAAGTTTTTGTGACGTGTAAGGTCTTGCACCGTTACGTCGGCGGAGTTCGGAGAGGCGCCGTCCTAGTCGAGACAGGGAACAATTTGTACTTCGGGGCTTAGACGCAGAGGGTCATTTGCCTGCCACTTCATTGCCCCGCAAAGGGTTACCTTGAACACGGGTAGCCGGAAGTCCCGCAAAGTTATATGATTGCCTCCGTTGATCCCTGCAGTCGGGCCCCGCGCGGCGCGGTAGTAACAGTCTGGTGGCTCCGCGATGAGACGGTTTGGATCTTTCCGGCTCGATAGAGCAAACCAGCGCCTCTGGCATGGCGAGGCAAAGGTCTCGCTCACTCCCAAAGCATTTGGTGTTCTGCGATATCTGGTGGAACACGCCGGGCGGTTGGTCACCCAGGACGAACTTCTAGAAGCGCTCTGGCCCGCCACCTATGTGACCCCGGGAGTGCTCAGGAAGTACATTCTGGAAATCCGAAGGGCATTGGGAGACCGGCCAGGCGCGCCGATGTTCATCGAAACGCTGCCCAAGCGGGGATATCAGTTCGTGGCTCCTGTCATCGACGAGAGCGCTGCCGGAACGTTATCCGCAACCGCCGGAACGTTATGCGCAACCGCGGCGACAAGAATCGTGGGCCGCGACCCGGCGCTGGCCGAGTTGGGCGGCTACCTCAGCAGAGCGCGGAACAACGAACGCCAAGTCGTCTTCATCACAGGAGAGGCAGGCATAGGCAAGACTGCATTGGCCGACGAATTCGAGCGTCGGGCACGGGCTGATGCGCCGGGGATTCGCATCGCGCACGGTCAGTGCGTGGAAGGCTACGGAGGCATGGAAGCTTACTATCCAGTGCTGGAAGCGCTCGGGCAGTTTAGCCGGGGATCGGAAGGAGAGTCAGTCGTCCAGATCTTGGCCAAACAAGCGCCTACATGGCTGGTGCAGTTTCCCGCGCTCGTAAGCAGCAAACAACGCGAGGCGCTCGAACGGGAGATTCTGGGCGCAACACGCGAGCGTATGCTGCGTGAGATTGGTGATGCGCTGGAGACGATTACTTCAGAAAAGCCGTTGCTGTTGGTGCTCGAGGATCTGCACTGGGCAGACGCTTCCACCATCGATTTCATCTCCGCCATGGCGCGCCGCCGTGCCCGCGCCCGGCTTATGCTGATTGGCACATACCGGCCCGCGGAAGTGAAGTCTGCGGAGCATTCGTTAGAAGCCGTCAAGCAGGACCTGCTGGTGCATCAGTTATGCCACGAGATCGCTCTGCAACCGCTGGAGGAAGCCGAAGTGGCCGAGTATTTGGCTTCCGAGGCGGGCGCCGGAGCCATTCCCGAGGGCCTAGCCGAATTAGTCTATCGGCGCACCGAAGGCAATCCCCTGTACATGGTGGCAGTCCTCGAGCACATGCAAGATCGCGGTCTCATCGCCGTCGAGAATGGAAGCTGGCAAATCAAGACACCATTGGAGAAGATCGATCCGCAGGCGCCGGAAGATTTGCGGCGGATGATCGAACGCCAGATTGAAGGGCGGAGCGAGGGGGAACAGCGGGTGCTGGAAGCAGCCACCCTGGAGGGCATTGGACGCACCCGATTCTCGGTCGCCTCCAGAGCTGCGCTAATAGACATGGAGCCACAAGCGTTTGAAGACGTATGCGAGACGCTATGCCGGCGGCATCGCATTCTCCGCCGGGCCGGCTCTGTGGAGTTCCCCGAGTTCCCAGACGGAACGATCTCGGCATGCTACGAGTTTGTCCATACGCTTTATCGGGAGGTGTGCTATCGGCGAATTGCTCCGGGGCGCAGAGCGCAGCTGCACCTCCGAATGGGGCGGTGGGCCGAGGCGCACTGGGAACGTTTGGACGAGGCAGCGGTCGTCATGGCAGTCCATTTCGAAGAGGGCGGAGATTGGGCACGCGCCATCAAGTACTTGCAGCTCACAGCGGAAACTGCCGGCCGGCGGTTTGAACCTCAACAGGCCGCAGATATTCTTCAGCACGCCTTGAAACTAGTGAAGAAACTGCCGGAAGCGGAGCGTGCGGAGTACGAACTCACGATTCTAGAGGAGCTGGCGAAGATCTATATCGCGTGGGTCCGTAAGGCCACCGGTGGCTAAACCGTGGGGGTAAGGGATGCCTCAAGCTGCCTTGCCACGCGGCGCAACTTTGCGAAGGCGACTCTGATGGGGGATAACGTCTGCGTGCTCGGCGCAAAGCCTCAGGAATAGCTCGTTCTGTCCCGGATCGGGAAAGGACGCAATCGGGTAAAAGCAACGCAAACGGCAGCAAACTCGCTCCGCCAATTCGTTCCAGAAGTGTTCGAGCTCGATCGCAGCTTCCGCTTTCCCCTCCGCCCATAGCAAAGACACGACTTCGCCGCACACAGCCACGAGCTTCGGCTTGCTTTCCGCCGCGGCTTCCAGTGGCATGAAGACTTCGCGGACGAACTCGTCAAAGCGCGCTCGGTTGAGTTCACCGTTGACCGTTAACCGTGCCAGACCTTGTAAGGCGTCAACAACAACGTACCGTCCCTTCCTGGCCGCTTCGTCCGTGTCGACGCCTCGAGCTCTCAACCGTGACGCTATCCCATCCATGTGCACCGGAGTGGCGAGAACAAATACCGACTCGCCTGCTTCGAGGGCAGTGCTTATGAACCGGGCTAGAGAATCGAGCAAGAGGTCGTCGCCGGAGTAGAACTGAAGCGCGTGAGGGGAGCGATCCAACTCAAGCCAATTCGCCTGGGCCGCCGGCAATTCACCTTGCGGATCCGGAAGTTTGGCTGTGCTCATAATTCACCTCCATAAACAAATGCTAGCAAACAGAATAGTAGCGATTCAAGACGGACTAACTAATTTACTTTAGTAAAGGCTAGGTTAACTAAGGTCTAGCCCCGTGGAACCTTATCGCTTTAGATCTGCCGCTTTGAACCGAAGATACCAATTTTCTCAGCCATCCTCACCAGATCTGGCAGTGAATCCGCACCCATCTTTCTCATGAGCTGGCTGCGATGGACCTTCACTGTCGCTTCTGTGGTTCCGATTTCGGCGGCGACTTGTTTATTGAGCAGGCCTGAAACTACCAGAGGTAACACTTCGCGCTCGCTGGGTGTAAGCGATTCGAGGCGCTCCCGGAGCACCGCAGTCTCTGCCTGCTGTTGGCGCCTGAGGCGGTCCCGCTTCAACCCCACTTGAATCGCGTCCAGCAGATCCTGATCGCGGAAAGGCTTGGTCAGGAACTCGACGGCTCCCGCCTTCATGGCCCGTACGGTCATTGGAATATCGCCGTGGGCGGTGATAAAGACGATCGGGATCTCGATTTTGGCCTGGGACAACTCGCGCTGGAAATCAAGCCCGCTGATTCCAGGCAATCTGATATCAAGGACGAGGCAGCTAGCGACCTCCGGATGGTTGCTGCTCATGAATTCCGCCGCCGACCCGAATAGCTCGACGTGCAAACCCACGGATTCGACGAGGCGCTTGATCGCCCGACGAACCGATGGGTCGTCATCAACTACGAAAACGGTAGCAGCCGGCTCAGTCATGCAGCATCGCTACGATCGACCGGTAAAACGAACTGGAACAGCGCACCCCGGGTGTCTGCCACAAGGGATAATTCTCCGCCATGGGACTCGACTATCGAGCGGCTGATCGCAAGACCCATTCCGGTGCCTTCCGGCTTGGTCGTGAAAAACGGTTCGAAGACGCGGCTTGCGAGCTCGGGCTCGATTCCCGGGCCGGAATCCTGGACCTGGACCAAGACTCCATCGTGGTTTCTTGTCGACTTGATCAGAAGCTTCCGCGGCTGCTTCGTGCCGGCACGCATGGCTTCAAGGGCATTCATGATCAGATTGATCAACACCTGTTGTAACTCCACCGGGTCTCCCTGCACGCGTGCCAGGTCCGCCGCAAGTTGGGTGCGCAAGTAGACGCGGTTGCGGTCGAGCTCGTTGCGCAACAGAGTGATTACCTGTTGAATGATTTCGTTGATGTCGAGTTGCGCCCTACGGGGAGATCCCTTCGTCAGCAGGCCCCGAATCCGTGAAATGACGTCGCTCGCGCGGGTGCCGTCGTTCACAATTTCAGTAATTGCCGCTCGCAATTCATCGAGATTTGGGTTCGAACCTTTTAGCTGCCGCAAGGAGTAGTTCGCATTGGTCACAATGGCAGTTAGGGGCTGATTCACCTCGTGGGCAATCGCCGCGGCCAATTCGCCCATTGCCTGCGCGCGGGTGACGCGGGCGAGATCGTCTCGTGTCTGACGCAGCTGCTCCTCGGCCCGCCTCTGCTCGGTCACATCAATACACGAGCCGATATAACCGGCAAAAGACCCATCGGGATTGAATCGTGGCACGCCGATGTCGTAAACCAGTCGAAATTCACCGTCGTGCCGTCGAAGCCTATACTCCATCGTGAATGCTTCTCGACGATCAAAGGACCGAAGGTATGTAGCCATGCACCTCCGCAAATCCTCAGGATGGACCCCCTCCGCCCAGCCATTGCCGATCTCCTGCTCGAGGGATCGGCCCGTGAAGTCCAGCCAGGGCTTGTTGAAGTAAGTACAGAGCTTGTCCGTCGCCGACATCCAGATCATCACCGGAGCACTATCGGCCACTAGCCGAAAGCGTGCTTCACTCTCGCGTAGTTCCGCCTCCGCCCGCTTGCGCTCGGTGATGTCGCGGCAGGTACCCATCAGGCGAATTGGCCGTCCTTGCTCATCGTGAAAAACCCTCCATTGCTCCTCCAAGACTTTGACGCGGCCGTCTGCCATGACAATCCGATATTCGACGTTGGAGGGGGCACGCTTGTCGAGCGAAGCCTGAAAGGCTGCATCTACCTTCGCGCGATCCTCTGGATGGATAAATTCCACAAAGTCCGGACGACTGGGGTGAAAGTGGGAGGGATCAGTCTCAAAGATTCGATGTGTTTGCTCGGACCAACTAACCTCAAGGCTTGGCCACTCGGTCTCCCAACTGCCCACTTTTGCCACGGCTTGGGCCTCGATCAGGCGGGCACGTTCTGCCTCCAATTGCTTTGCGATCTTGTGCTGGCGCCGCTCGCTGGTTCGGAGGGCCTCTTCGGCTCTCTTGCGTTCGGTAATATCAGTGGCAACACCGCCAATTGCGTAAATATTTCCGTGAGTATCGAACAGCGGGAATTTGTGGACGATACTTGTATGCGGTCCGTCCTCGAGGAGGGCTATCTCCTCAAATTCCATGGTCAGGCCTGCGCGAAGCACCTTAAGATCATTCGCTCGATATTCAGCGGCCTGTTCAGGGGGAGAGATTTCGCTATCGGTTTTGCCTTTGATCTGCTCCTGGCTGATACCAAACACTCTCTCGATTTCTCTGTTCACCAGGAGGTAGCGACCTTCCGTATCCTTTAAGAAGATCCAATTGGGGCTGTACTCCAGGATCGCGCGAATGTGCTCTTCAGCTTGCCTCAGTTCCTGCTCGGCGCGCTTGCGCTCCTCGATATCGATAGCGGAGCCGTACCATTTGACTATGCTGCCCGCTTCGTCGGGTAGCGGCACTTTCCGAAGAAGCATCAGACGGTATTCTCCATCAGCCCGCCGAAGTCGGGCTTCAGCTTCGAAGGGTTTGCCGGTCGCCACCGATGTGTGCCACTTGTCCACGAGCTGCGCAAGGTCGTCGGGATGGATTACATCGGTCCATTGCCATCCCAGAAGGTCATCCAAAGAGACCCCGACATATTGCAGCCAGCGCTTGTTGAAGAAATCGACATAGCCATCGGGACGGGCGCTGTATAGCATCGCGGGAGTTGTGTCGATCACTAGCCGCAGGCGCTCTTCGCTTCGCCGTACGTCCTCTTCTGCCCGCTCACGCTCGGCAATTTCTCTTCTCAGCGCATGGTTGAGCGCTTCAAACTGTAAAGTGCGCTCGGCGACACGCCGCTCCAAGTCCTGGTTGAGCCGTTGGATTTCGGCGCTCACCCGCCGGTCCACGGACGATGTCACAATGGCGCCCACAATCACGATTAAAGTCACAACGGCAATTCCATTGTTGCCCAGAGGCGAGATGTTCACAGCGTGGGAAAGGTCCGGAGGAGACGTGGGAATGAAACTTGCGGCAGCCATTCCCGTGTAATGCATCGCAGAAATGGCGGCTCCCATCACTGTCGCGCTGCCAACCCTTCGCGGAGCGGCCCATCTGGTTTCTTCTCGTAGGCCGAATGCCAGCAGCAGCGCGATCAGAGAAAACAAAACCGCGAGCAAGATGGAACACACCACCAGAAGAGGGGAGTACCGCGTGATGGCGGGTAATCTCATTGCGGCCATTAGCAGGTAGTGCAGTCCGGCGATGCCCGCGCCCATGAATATGCTCCCGGTCACGGCCTCAACCCAGCCCATTTCCCGGCCGCTTGCTAAGGACAGCGCGACCGCGGACGCGAGCATAGCCACCAGGAGTGCTGCCAGGACTGTCGGCCAGTGGTACGCGACGGACACTGGCAAGTGGAAGGCCATCATTCCCTTGAAGTGCATCTCCCAGATGCCGATGCCCATCGCAATGGCGCCGCCGCTCAACCAACCCAGGCTAATTCGGCCCCGCGCGGCGGTTACGCGTCCTGCAAGGTCAAGTCCGGCATAGGACGCAGCAATGGCGATCAACACTGAGCGCGCCACCTCGCCGTAGTCGTAGGATCCGGGGAGCGCCGCGTTTGCAGAGATCATCACAACGGATCCCTCACCGCTTTTGCGTGCATTAGACTTGCAGGCCGAAGCCGAACTATCAAATACATGGCCCGAAATACTTGAACCGCCCTAGGTCTGGCACCAGGGGAAACTGAAGCGGTAATAGTGTACGCCCATCGCGCCCAAACCGCACCACGAAGCTCTAACCCCAAGCGAGAAGATTTGCAATGTGCGGTAATATCTCTGCAATGAAGAAATTCCCGGTTCTCATCGCCCTCTTGCTCTGCACCCTTTTGCTCTGCACCGCGACCGTGCTGGGCGCGGACGAAAAAAAAATTCCTCCCATGCCGGCCGCAGTCTCCGGTAACGCCGTGGCTAGCCTCAAAGACGGTCTCCAGATATTTTCCATGATGGGGGTCGGCCCGCGAAAAACCTGGGATGACATTACCAATCAGGTCTACGTCATGAATCTCGCTCACGCGAACTGGAGCGAGGGCCGTACCGTGCCCGGAGCCGCTGGTCGTCTGAACGCCGCCGCAGCCGGAGCCAAAGATGTCATCGTTCTGATGGGCGGATACGTGGTCGATGGCCAAGGCGGCGAACTCACCGTCTCCGACGTAAACGTCTATGAGCCGGGCGCTCGCCGCTGGTCTCGCGGTAAAGACATACCTACGCCCGTCGATAGCGCCGTTGTCGGCGTAACTCGGGACCGCTTTGTTTATCTGATCGGCGGCCGCGCGCCCAGTGGCCCGGTAAATAATGTGCAGGTCTACGACGTTGAAAAAGATTCCTGGAGCCAGGCCACTCCCTTCCCCGGCACTCCGGTATTCGGCCTCTCCGGCGGTATAGCCAACGATGAAATCGTGGTCGTGGATGGCGCCAAGCCCGGCCCCGCGGGTGGTCCGCGCTACGTGGCGTCCGACGAATGCTGGCTGGGCAAGGTCAACAGGAAAGATCCAAACAGGATTGAATGGAGCAAGCTGCCCGCGCATCCCGGACCCGCTCATTTCGCCATCGCCGGCGGCGGCTCCAGCCGCGATCACCGAATCTTCTTCTCAGGCGGTACCGCCACTCCTCACGACTTCAAAGGCGTCGCCTACGACGGCCAGCCCGCGCAAGCCTCCGATGTCAGCTTTGCCTACGACCTGCACGGCCACAAGTGGGAGACGACAAGCGAGAACACCTACGACCCCCGCGCCGACAGCCGCGGCATCCTGATGACGCCCATCGGTCCCCAAGTCCTAGGAGGCATGGTGAAGAACCTGGCTGTGACCGCGCGGGTGACGCCGGTGCCGAAGAAGTGAATCTGCCGCTCGAATGCCGTAATCGACGTAAAGACCGGAATTGGCGAGAGAGCCGGAAGGGCACGAGTTCTACTCGTGCCGTAAGGCGGGCTAAAATGAGCGCGGCTTCAGCCGCTGAGGCTGTGGTGACGAGCAGGCGGTTTGTGGCGCTCAAGGCTTGCTCCGGTTTGCTTATTAAAAGATAAGCCTATATCCTTTAATAGCGGCATTCGTTATTAAAGGATGGCCTATGCCTGCCCGCTACGTAAGCATGGTGAGCGAGGGCACCAGCCCGCTTCCCACTGCATAGCCAAGTCCGCCCATCCCAGGTTGGCAGGAAATCCGGAACAAAAAATTAATTGATCGGATCGGATAAAATATCTAGAATCAATGACTTACGGATGGCCGATATGGGCTGATCTGGCTAAAATATTGATTCTAAATAACTTGTCTGTAAAATACTGCGGACAAGGGAGTTAGGGGTATTGGCATCCCGTAAGTTCTTTAGAATCAGCGAACGGATTTCTGTCGAGACTGAAAACTGCTGGATCCAGAGCCAAAATCTTGTTGCGGAAGGACTTAGCCGCACGATATTCAATTTTCAATGAACTGTTCCTTAGAGAATAGTATGTTCTGGTTCTGGGATGAAGTCAAGGGAAATCGGGGCGTCGGACGAACCAGGAACGTCCCGTCTGGCCCGGCGTTTTCTTCCCCCGCGTTTTCTTCCCCGAATCCAATTCCCTTGCTTCGGCAACTATCGAGGGAGCTGTTGGGGCGGCGCAAGGTGAGATGTCGGATGGTTGGGCTGTGGAAAACCGACCGTCCGTGCGCGCGTGGCTTTCGCCCTGTGTTCGCGGTAATATTGCGCTAGTAGGACGATGAGAGACGAATCCGCCCGAAACGTCGAGAGGCTAATTGCGCTAGCGAGGCAACGCTTTGGGGAACTTAGCGATTATGAGCTCCGTGTGCTACGTGCCAGCGGTGGCGACGAGTGCATCACATGCCAAATCGCGGAGGTAGAGAATGACACGGGTGTCCATGCGCTGTTCGACGACCCCGCTGACGCCGATACTTGGGGTAGAGAACGTGAGGTTCGAGCCGCTCTGATTCGTTGGCTCTGTGTTGTCCCGGAAGCATCGAAGGGTGTCACTCCCCGTGGGATTCAGGTTCGCGGTGCCAAGGTCCGAGGGTTGCTTGATCTGTCGGCCGTGGCTATCCCGTTTCCTCTCACGTTCATACAAAGTCGTTTCGTAGATAAGATCGATCTGCGATATGCGACGATTTTGCTCCTGCAATTTACGGGCAGCGCGATTGAGTCACTCAATGCGGACGGCGCCGAAGTGAAAACGATGATCTTTCTCGACCAGGGTTTTTCGGCGCGCGAGGTGAGAATGGTCGGAGCGAACATAGGCGCGAGTTTGAGTTTTCAACAGGCCAAGATCAAGACCCTCGGCGTAGCGCTACATGCTGATCGCCTAAATGTGAAAGGGGATGTTTCATTCAACGGTTTTTCTTCCGACGGTGAGGTGAGAATGGCGGATGCGCAGATAGGCGGGAACCTTGAGTGTGAAGGTGGCGAATTTGCGGACGTCAATATTCAGAGGACGGCAATAAAGAAGGCCTTTTTCTGGCGCGGAGTGCGAAGGTGCACTTCTCTCGATCTCTCTCGCACTTCCGCGGGTTCCTTCACAGACGATGAGAAAAGCTGGCAGAAGACCGCTGAGTATCATTTAGACGGGTTCACTTATGAGCACATCATAGGCATCGACACCCCGCGGGACGCGGAAACCCGGCTTAACTGGCTAAACCATCAAAAGGCATTTGCGCCGCAGCCTTACCGGCAGTTGGCGAGGGTCTTGCACGATATGGGCTATGATGATGCCGCGAAGCAGGTTCTTTTCGAGCTTGAAGGACGCGTAAGAGCAGAGGAACGAGAAGGCCTCTTTGCCCGTCATCCAGTCAGGGGAGTTTTTGATTCAACGGCGGATTTTCTTTCTTGGGCAACTATTGGATACGGCATTCATCCGGGGTGGGCGGCGCTGGAGTCAATTGGCTTGGCTGGTCTCGGATGGATAATATTTCGTCGCGCCTACCGACTCGGAGCGATGGTGCCCACCGCTAAGGAAGCACGCGACACGTTTTGCAAGGGCCAAGTTCCCGAACAGTATCAGCCATTCGCGCCTCTTGTGTACTCAGTTGAGAACTGTGTTCCATTAGTCAAGTTTGGACAAGATGAACGATGGCAGCCAAATTTGAACCCCTCGCGGAGCCGGGCAACTCCTCCATCTCGGCCCCGTCGAAGATTTGCGCACGCCGTTGACATCGTGCTGGACAAAATAGTCCCCGCCTCCCTAATCACTCCTGCGTTTCTGAGGTGGTTCCGCTGGGTGATGATCGGTCTGGGGTGGCTGTTCGCGACTTTCTTCGTTGCGGGCCTCAGCGGCCTTGTAAAGGCTTATTAGGCTGACAAATAAGGCGGGCACCGCTTGCCCACTCTTGCTGCGCGATTGCTTCATGGATCGCCACGAATGAGGCTTCCCCAGCCTTGCATTTTCTTGCAAGGATGGGTACCTCGAACCTATCCTTCGAGTGCATTTGTCGGACGCTGCCGCTTCGCGATACAATCCTTGAGATTTATTTGTGGGGTCCCTGCACTTCCACCTAAGGTTAGCGCCATGGAAACGACAATGTTGAACCCGCGGTAGTTTGCCATCCTCCTGAGTCCGCTCGTTCGGACCTCTAATTCTGTCTTTGGGATTTTTGTCGGCGCATTCTCCCGGCTCGTCCGGAGAATAGCGTGGAAAGTTCGCAGGCATCTATGGAAGTCACATCTCTAACTACCGAGAAGCCGCACACACTCTGGGCCTCGCTGGTGGAAGCCGTTCGCGGCTCGCACCAGGACTACACGACGGGCAGCCTGAACCGCGCCATCTTGCTTTTGGCCGTCCCGATGGTGCTGGAGATGGTGCTGGAGTCGCTGTTCGCCGTGGTGGACGTCTTCTGGGTCGGACGGCTGGGCGCGAACGCGGTTGCCACAGTCGGGCTTACCGAGTCGATGCTGAGCCTGGTGTTTGCCGTTGCCATGGGCTTGAGCTTGTCGACCACCGCCATGGTGGCGCGCCGCATCGGAGAAAAAAATCCTGAGGGCGCAGCGGTCGCGGGCGTGCAGGCGATCGCTCTCGGGTTCATGGTTTCGCTCGCAATCGGAATCCCTTGCGGAATCTGGGCGCCGAACCTGTTGCGCTTGATGGGCGCGTCGCCGGAGATCGTCACGACCGGCAGCGGTTACACCAGAATTTGTCTCGGCGGAAGCTTCGCTGTTCTTCTGCTTTTTCTCAACAACGCAATCTTCCGCGGCGCTGGAGATGCCGCTATCGCTATGCGCCTGCTGTGGGTCTCGAACATCATCAACCTGGTGCTCGATCCCTGCCTGATCTTTGGCTGGGGACCGTTTCCGCGCCTGGGTGTAACCGGCGCGGCTTTGGCTACGCTCATCGGACGCAGCATCGGCGTGCTTTATCAGTTCTATCGCCTGATGCGCGGGACGGAGCGACTCCGCATTCTCAGAAGCCAGGTTCGCCTGCAATGGAAAGTTCTCGGGCGGCTGATACGCGTTTCGCTGACCGGCATCCTGCAATTCGCCATCGCGCACACCAGTTGGATCGGCCTGGTCCGCATCGTCAGCATCTTCGGCGCTGCCGCCCTCGCCGGATACACGATCGCAATCCGCATCGTCATCTTTATAATCCTGCCTTCGTGGGGCTTGAGCAATGCCGCGGCGACTCTGGTCGGACAGAACCTGGGCGCGGGCCATCCCGAGCGCGCCGAAAAGGCCGTCTGGCGCACGGGCCTCTACAACGTCATTTTCCTCGGCCTGATCGGAATTATCTTCATATTCTTTTCCGAACCGATCGTGCGCCTATTCACGCATGATCCAGAAGTAGTGCCGCTTGGTGCGGCCTGCCTGCGCATCATCAGCTACGGCAACCTGGGCTATGCCTACTTCATGGTAATGATGCAGGCCTTCAATGGGGCGGGCGACACCATCACGCCAACCATCGTGAATTTTTTTGGCTTCTGGCTGCTCGAGATTCCGCTGGCCTATTGGCTGGCAATTCCGCTGCGCATGCGGTCGAACGGAGCTTTCTTCTCCATCGCGATTGCGGAGAGCGCAATGGCGATTGTGAGCGCGATTCTGTTCAAGCAGGGGCGGTGGAAGAAACAGAAGATATGAGGACGGAACTCAAGAATCTGACATAATTCCCCTCGACGCGAGGTATAGTTCTGAAAAGGCCAGAGGAGAATGCACGCCGTTCTTGAGGCAGAAGAAAATCCCCGGGTTAGGCTCTAAGGCGGGAAGGTGAGTGCTTGAAAAAGTTTTACGGCAGTTGGATATCGGTTGGCGTGGTCTACATTGTTACCCTGATTCTGCTCGTTCTTGGTCCGGTCCTCGGATCGAATTGCCCGCTCTGGCTTGCCATCGTCCTGTTCACGGTGTGGGATGTAGTTTGGGCCCTTTCCGCAGCTCCAGATCGAACGGCCCAGGAAACCCTGGAGTCGTCTACGCGCGCGCGCACCTACACTTCTTACTTTATCGCCATCTATGGCGCAGGTCTCGCCTACTTCCTCTTGAGAATGGGAAGCAATGAACAAAAAGAGGCATTAACGCTCATCAAGAACGCGGGAGTATCGATGCCCATGTTGCTGGTGCCGCTGGTCCTGCCCGCGGTCGCACTTATGTTTTTCCCCATCCGCCTCGGGTCCGAGGACTGCCAAAAAAATGGCAGCCAAGTGAACTTGTCGCAGCGAACCCCCACTTCTGCCAACCTCGCAATTCTCACCATGAGCGCATGGACGCAAAAGGTAGCAACGTTTTGCTTTATCTACGAAGTGGCAAGGATTGGTGCGTCCCTTGCCCAATGATTCGGCGAAGATGCCAGAAAGATTCGGCGGCAAGAACTTCTCTACCGCGCCCGGGCCAGCACGAGTGTGATGTCATCCGGCTGCTCGTTGTCGCCGATCCAGTCATCCACCACCGAAGTGACTGTCTGGCTGATCTGCACCAGCGGCAAATTCCGGTTCGCGCTGACAAGGTCAATCAGGCGTTCTTCACCAAATTCGCCAAATTCGTTTTCCGGCTCGGTGACTCCGTCGCTGTAAGCCAGGAAGATTTCGCCGGGATGCATTTCCACCGAGCCTTCGTCGTAGGTCACGCTCTCGAACAACCCGACTACAGTGCCGCCCGCTTCCAGCCGCCGCACCGCGCCATCTCTTCCAATTAGAATCGGCGGCAAGTGTCCGCCATTGCTGTACGTCAACCGGTGCGAACGCCCGTCGTAGATTCCGAGGAATAGCGTGGCGTACTTTTCCGGGGGAGTGCTCTCGTAAAGCTGATGGTTGAGCAGGCCAAGCAGCGCCCCCGGAGAAATCTCGATGCCTTCGGGCCAAGCTGCCATGACCCTGCCCGCACCCGCCACCGCGCCCACCGCCACTGGTTCGCGCATCTGCGGCAAGCTCTCCACGCTGTAGGCGCGCACAGCCGAGTGGATCGTGGCCATCAAGAGCGCCGCCGAGATTCCCTTCCCGCTGATATCGCCCACTGCCAGAATCAGCTTGTGGGAACTGGCCGCGAGAAAGTCGTAGTAGTCGCCGCTCACCGTGCGCGCCGGACGGCAGAAGCCGTGCACTTCGAGCGATTCCAGTTCCGTAACCTGCCGCGGAAAGAGTTGCGCCTGAACTTCCTGGGCGATCGCGAGCTCGCCTTCCAGCCGCTGCTTTTCCTTCTGCTCGAGAATCAGTTTTTCGATGGACTCCGTCATCGAGTTGAACGACAAGGAGAGCTGCGCCAGTTGGTCCGCGGATTTTACGGGAATGCGATGGCTGAAGTCGCCTCGGTCCACATGTTTGGTAGCGTTATACAAGTGCGCCACCGCGCCGGTGACTGTCTGTGTCATACGGGTACCAATAATCAGAGCGATCAACTCGATCACCGCGAAGAAAATAAGAATCGCCAGCAGGATGGTCTCGATGCCCTTGGCGAAATTCTCCAGAGAAGCGAAAAGATGTCCATAAAGCACAGATGGCCTAGTACGAACTCGGACCACGGGCGACGTGGGTGTTCCGATGATCTCGTTTTCTCCGGTTTCCCAGTTGATGACTCGCAGCGGCGTCCCGAACCGAATCTCCTGGTCCATGATGCCGGAGGGTGCCGGTAGTAAGCCGACGGTGAAGGTGGGCTCGCTTTGGAACCCCGCCGCGTACAGCGTGATTTCTCCCAGATTCGCGGCAATGTCTCCTACCAGATCCCTGTCCAGCGGTTCGCTCGTAACGACGGTCAGCGTGTCGCGCCCCACCGTAAAGACCGACGCCACGCGCAAGTACAACTCGCTTTTGTCGCGCACGATCTCTTTGAATGGCTGGCCTTCGCGAATTGCCTTGGCGTATCGATTGTCGTCTTGCTTTATGAAATCCGGGAAAGACACCAAGGACGCTCTCTCCGCTTCGCTGCCGAAGGACAACACCTTCGCACCATGCCAGGCACAGACCCGCCGTCTTCCCCAGGAGCGGTCGCGCTTTTTCAATCCCGCGAGCGACTCCGCGGCAGGTGTTTGGCCCTTCTCGATGCGCGCCGCCAGCTCGTTACTTACGGCGGCGTTCACGGCTTGCATGCTGCGCAGCTGCGCGCCGATCTCGGAGGTCACCACGAAACTGGCGAACTGCCCGGCGAAGAGATAGATCGTGATGAACGCCATCGCGATCAGCAATGCAGCGGGGATTACTCCAATGAAGATGTAGGTAACAATCAACCGGTTGCGCAGACGCCACAGAATCGTTCGTCTCAACGCGCGGAAAGCGACAATGGAAAACAGCAAAGCAGCGTCGAAAACAAGAAACTTAACCCAACCCCCAAGGCTGTCGCTCCACTTCGGCGCAAACAGCTTCAATAGCATTTCCAGGGCGAACAGAGCCAGTGCCAGGCCCAGTGAATAGCAGGCTCCGCGCGCGACCCAGCCTTGCGGCCAAAAACCGGCCGCTTGAATTCTTGCGCGCATCTTCCAGTACGACTCCCTCATGATTTTGCTTAGCCAGAACTACTAGATCTCCGGATACAAATCGAAGAACGCTTCCAGGCTGGTGCGCAATTGCTTCTCGATTTCTTCCTTGCTGCCTTCGAGCACATGCATGGTGACGCGGGCCTCGCGTCCATTGGCAAGCTTTACCGGAGCCTGCCCAACTTCGACCACATCTTCGCTGGGCAACAGCCTCATGCCGTAAACCAATGTAAGATTCGCCATGCCCTGAATTCTAACCGTCTTGGCTGCTTCGGCAAAACTCTTCGTTTTCAGCGGCATTTAAGGTTTTTCGCACGCATCATTTAGAATTCTGCCGTGATCCCAAAACTCATTTTGCTCATGGCCGGCTTTCTGGTTCCCCTTCCCGCCGTAACGCATCAGGCTCCCGAACCGCAGTCAGCGCAGCCGCAGGTAAAAGTGAACATGCTGAACGTGTGCACGCCTTCGGCGGAGGAGCAAAAGGAGATTGCGTCCGCTCTGGCGCGGGTTCCCAAGCAGCCGCTATTTGGCGATGACTTCGAAATCTCGCACGGACGCTCTACTCTGAGCGAGCCGCCAAATTTCCTTCAGCCCGGCAAGGGCGCGCAAATGTCGGACGAGGTGTCGGTCGCCAGTTATGTTCGTATTCGCCGTGAGTTCTCCGTGCAGGCTTTGTTTTCCAGTGTCCAGTATTCCTTCAGCAACGATGGCCAGAATATGATCGAAACCCTGGTGCTGCATGTGCGCGATCCCAAAGATTTGATTCAGGTTTCGATGGAGGACAGCGCTTCCGCGATCAGCAGCCCGGAAGCCATGGTTGCGGCCAACACTCCTGCCAACCGCATCCGGCTCGAACGCTTCGGAAAGTCTTCGATTGCACTGGCCCGCTGTAGCGGCACCGAAAACGGGCCCGCGCCGGACCAAAGCGCCTACGAACCGCTATTTCGCAGCGCCTCCGAAGTACTGGCAAACTATCGCAGGCTGCTCGCCGTGCAGCGGACCGTGCCTGCGGAGCTGGCGCAGATTCCGGGCGCAGGCCCGAAGGAAGCCGCGAAACCGAAATCCACAAAGCCCTTCACAAAAAAAGCGGAAGAGAAAAAATGAAGAAGAATCGCCCTGTGTCCTCCGTGTCCGGAGCCTGCCCTGAGCGAAGTCGAAGGGTGTTTAAGACTTGGATTTTGGCAGTGTCAGCAGCGCGATGCATCGAAATCTGAAACCAGCAATCTAACCTCTAGCCCATCATGAGCGAAACCCGCAACGTCGTCATCATTGGATCCGGCTGCGCCGGACACACTGCCGCGCTCTACACTGCCCGCGCCAATTTGAAACCTCTAGTAGTAGAGGGCCATGAGCCCGGCGGCCAACTCTCCCTCACCACCCAGGTGGAAAATTTCCCCGGCTTTCCCGAGGGAATCATGGGACCGCAACTAGTCGAAAACATGCGCAAGCAGGCGGAGCGCTTCGGCGCCGAATACCGCATGGCCCATCTCACCAGCGCCGATCTCAGCCAGCGTCCGTTCCTGCTTCATCTTGGCAAACATCAGGTGCACGCGCAGGCGCTCATCATCGCTACGGGCGCATCCGCCCGCTGGCTGGGCCTGCCCAACGAACAGAAGCTCATCGGCCACGGAGTGTCGTCTTGCGCCACGTGCGATGGATTCTTCTTTTCAGGAAAAGAAATTGTGGTAATCGGCGGCGGCGATTCAGCCATGGAGGAAGCCACGTTCCTTACGCGCTTCGCTACCAAGGTCACCCTCATTCACCGGCGCGACGGCTTTCGCGCTTCCAAGATCATGCTGGATCGCGCCAAGCAAAACCCAAAGATCGAGTTCCTCACCGACACTGTCGTCGAAGATGTCTACGATCACGCCAAGCAGGAAGTCACCGGTCTCAAGCTGCGTAATCTGAAGACCGGCAAAATATGGGACTTCCCTACCAGCGCTCTGTTTCTCGGTATCGGGCACGACCCGAACGCGAAGATGTTCGAGGGCCAACTCGACACCGATGAAGACGGCTATCTCAAGACGCACAACTACGTGCGCACGCGCGTGCACGGCGTTTATGCCTGTGGCGATGTGCAGGACCGGAGATATCGGCAAGCCATTACCGCAGCGGGAACCGGCTGCATGGCTGCGCTCGAGGCGGAGAGGTTTCTGGAAGAACACGGAAAGTAAAGCCATCACCCCGCGACAACGCAAGTAAGCTCACTCACTTCTGCGGATGATTCGGTCCATTACCGACGTAATCTACGGCTCAGATGAGGTTCGTCTTATTCTTAATACGAACAAACTACCCCTATGAAGAACCGGATCGCGGTTGCTTTATTTGTTCTGCTATCAATTTTCGCGTTCGCTACCAGCTACGCTGCCGCCCAGGAGTCTTCGGAGAGCGCCCGCAAGATTCTGACCCGCGTTGCCCCCCAATATCCCAGCCTTGCCCGCTCGATGAACATTAAAGGCAGCGTAAGGGCGGTGGCTTTGGTGGCGCCCAACGGCACGGTCAAGTCCGTCGAAGTGAAGGGCGGCCATCCTGTGCTCGCAGAAGCTGCGCAGAACGCGCTGCGCCAGTGGAAGTTTGAGCCTGCGTCTCGCGAGACTTACGAGATTATCGAAATACGGTTCGCGCCGTAGTTCCTCATCTTTATTTGTAATCCTCGCCCTGCTTTCACTCCAGGATCTTTGCCCGAGGAGGAGGCGTGCCTCGGTGTGATACAACGTTCTGTGCTCTTCATCTCCAGTCAGCAGTCGGTCTCAGCTGATAATTTTCCAGGTGCGGAATGTTGAGAACGTTTTTCGTCCGTCTTTCAGAGAACCCATCTTTGCGCGGTTTTGCCGAGCGTTCCTCGCTCGGCAAACGGGTCTCCGGCCGCTTCGTTGCCGGCACTGAGATTGCCGACGCCGTCCGTGCCACGCAGGCCGTCAACCGCGCAGGCATGAGCGTGACCATCGACAACCTCGGCGAAAACGTCACAAATCCAGACGAGGCCCGGCACAGCGCCCAGCTTTATCACGAGATCCTCGAGGCCATCGTCACCCACCAGCTCAACGCCAACATCAGCCTCAAACTTACTCACATGGGGCTTGATGTGGACGAGCAATTGGCCCGTGAGATCGTCAGTGGGCTGGTCGCGAAGGCCGCGTCCATGAACCCGCCCGGCTTTGTCCGCGTCGATATGGAAGGATCGCCTTACACCCAGCGCACGCTTGATTTCGTTCACGAACTCCACCGCATGCCGGGAAATGCCAAGTCTGTCGGCACGGTGATTCAGTCGTACCTGAGGCGCTCCGAGAGTGACATCGAAAAACTTCTGGCCGAAGGGATTCGCATCCGCCTCTGCAAAGGCGCTTACAAAGAGCCGGCCGAGATCGCATTTCCCGCTAAGTCTGACGTGGATGCCAACTATGTAAAGCTGATGAAGATCCTGATGAAAAGTGGTGTCTATCACGGCCTGGCCACGCACGACGAGAAGATCATTCATCAAGCCCAGGCATTCGCGACCAGCGAAAAGATTTCCCGCGACTCGTTCGAGTTTCAGATGCTCTACGGAATCCGCCGCGACTTGCAGCGAAAACTGGTGCGCGACGGCTGGCGCCTCCGCATTTACATTCCGTTCGGTACGGAATGGTATCCCTACTTCATGCGGCGGCTGGGCGAGAGGCCGGCTAACGTGTTGTTTATTGCACGGAATCTATTGCGGTCCTAGTTAATTTATGGCGATGAAGCTGAACTCGCGGTTGTTCCTGGCTCTGGGCATCCTGATTTGGCCCGCAGCCGCGCAGAGCCCGCAGCTGCCGGATCAGACTCAAGAGCACATAGGCTACAAGTCCGCGAACGATGCCGAACAGAAGAAGACGCTCCTGCTGAAAGACTTTCGTCCTCAATCCATGTTGCATGCGCCGGAGCACAATGTCGACCGCGCCAAGTATTACGTCATCGACGTTCACAATCACATCAACGACGCCCAGGGCATCGACGATCACATGCCGGCCGCGCGTGTGCTTGAAATCATGGACAAAACCAACGTCAGGACCGTCGTGATTCTGACTGGCATGTGGGGCAACAAACTGCAGGCGGTGATTGACGAGATGGTCAAACCTTATCCTGGGCGCTTCATGGTTTTCGCGCAAATCGACTGGAGCAAGATTGACGACTCGAACTTCAGCCAGGAGATGGTGGCTCAACTCGACGATTCGGTCGCGCGCGGCGCCCGCGGCCTGAAACAATTAAAAGACCTCGGGTTGAGCATTCGCGACAAGTCGGGAAAACTGGTTGCGGTCGATGATCCGCGCCTTGATCCCATCTGGGAGGAGTGCGGGCGCCTCGGCATTCCGGTCTCTATTCACGTTACCGATCCCGAAGCATTCTTTCATCCCGTGGACAACACTAACGAACGCTATGAGGAGCTGACTGAGCATCCGGACTGGAGTTTCTACGGCCCGCAATTTCCCACGAAGGAATCGATTCTGGCGGCGCGTGATCGCATGTTTGCCAAACATCCGCACACGACTTTCGTAGCACTCCACATGGCGAACTGGCCGGAGAACCTCGACTATGTTTCTCACCTGCTGGATACGCTGCCGAACGTAATGGTCGAATTCGGAGCGCGCGAGGCCGAACTAGGCCGCCAGCCCCGCCATGCCCGCGAGTTCTTCCTCAAATATCAGGATCGCATCCTGTTCGGCACCGACAACGGGATGGACGAAGCCATGTACCGCAACCACTTCCGCTGGTTCGAGACCGCGGACGAATACTTTGATTATTGGGGATATCCCGGTCAGGGGAGGTGGAAAATTTATGGGATGGATCTTCCGGATTCCGTTCTCGAAAAGATTTACCACAAGAATGCGGAGCGGATTTTCCGGCAATTCAAAGGCGCAGGGAGGTAGGTTGCAATTTCGTTCATCTTGACGCCCCGGCGGAGGAGCATCTGCCTGACTTGGCAGGCAGAGGAATTCATAACCGCCGAAACTTTCTCCTGGCCCCGTGCCGGATGTGGAGAACGTCAACCTGCCTCCCAGTGACGCGGTAAATCACTCGATAGGTGTTATGCCCATGACCGTACAGCAGATGCCTCAGCTTGGCGTTCTCGCGCGTTACAGGGCAACGAAAGGGCAGGGTTTCCAGGCTTAGAATTTCCTTCTTGAGGCCGAGGTACCATTTTCGAGCCGCCTCGGAGCGGTCTGCATTGATCTGTTCATAGAGGCTCGCAAGGTCGCGCTCGGCGCGGGCAGTGAGGTTAACGGCGTATTCCATGTTGCGCTTCGAACTCGCGGAAGAACTTGCGGGCAGGCCGAATCCGTCCTTTACGTGCGTCTTCCAAGCCCTGGTGGATACCCTCTTCGGCATCGGCACGGGCAGCGACATCGAGCAGGTGCTGATAGGCGGCAGCGTCCTGGACGACCGCCGCGGCTTTGCCCCTGACCGTCAGCACGAGCGGCCGTTTTCTCTTTTTCAGCAGCTTCATGAAGTCGCCGGATCGGCGGCGAAACGCAGTCAGCGATTGAATGTCTTTTGTGATGTCCAGCATGTTGCGTCTGCCTACGGATGGAGCACCTTTTAAGGTGCTCTTAGAATACAGTCGCGCGGCCGGTCTGGGAAGCGTGAAATTGACGAATCTCCTTAGCGCTTGAGAATATCCATTTACACCAGTTCATGCCCATTTCCCGACCGTTTCTCATGTCCCCGTAATCCTACGAAGATTTTCGTTGACACTACGAATATCTTCGTAGTATGGTTTCTTTCCATGAAGCAACCTCCGCAGAAACCTACCGCCTCGGAGCTCGAAATCCTCCGTGTTCTCTGGACCCGCGGCCCGTCCACGGTGCGCGAAGTTCACGACTCGCTGAAAGAGAAACGGGCGATGGGCTACACCAGCGTGCTGAAGTTTCTGCAAATTATGACGGCAAAAGGCACGGTGAGGCGAAACGAAACCCAGAGGGCGCACGTCTATGAAGCATGCTTGCCCGCGGAGCACACCAAGCGCCAACTTGCCGGGGACATGCTGCAGCGCGTCTTCGAAGGCTCCGCCAGCCAGCTCATGATGCATGCCCTGGCCGGGCGCAAAGCTTCGCGCGAAGAAATTGAAGAACTGCGGCGCTTGCTGAACCAATACGAGTCTGGCGAACATGAAAGGAGCCGGCGATGACCACTCTGACGAATTGGCTTTCCCCGAGTGCACTGCATTCCCTGGGCTGGACCCTGCTGCATTTTCTGTGGCAAGGAACGGCCGTGGCGGCTCTGGCCGCGGTGTTGATGACGTTGTGCCGGCGAGCGTCTGCGCGCTACGTGCTGGCTGTGGGGGCGCTCGTGCTGATGCTGGCTGCGCCGGTCGCTACGTTCTTCGTGCTGACGGCTTCTGTTGGCGCGTCTTCGATGAATTCCCCGGTGGCAGAAGAACTGCCGACGGTCGCGCACAATATAGTGACAAGACCCGCATCTGGATTCTCCCGCCTCTCGCCCTCACTCGATACCCTGCCTTGGCTGGTAGAGGCATGGCTGCTCGGCGTCGCATTCTTCAGCCTTCGTTCAGCAGGCGGTTTCCTGCTGCTTGAACGAGAGCGCCGCAGGCAGTCTGATACGGTTAGCGCTCGCGTGCTTGAGACTTGCCAGACGCTGCAACGGAAGCTTGGATTAAACCGGGCCGTCCGTTACTGCGAATGCGCCTGGCTGCAAGCGCCGGCGGTAATTGGCTGGTTCCGTCCGGTCGTGCTGCTGCCCGTCACCGCTCTCACTGGATTGTCAGAGGAACAACTGCAATTGGTGATCGTCCACGAACTGGCGCACATTCAGCGCCTCGATCTCTTCGTGAATGTTTTCCAGGTTTCTGTCGAGACTCTCTTCTTCTATCATCCCGCTGTATGGTGGTTGAACAAGCGCATCCGTGCCGAACGCGAACACTGCTGCGACGATGTGGCTGTCTCGCTGTGTGGCAATCCGGTCGAGTACGCGCGCGCGCTCACTCTGATGGAAGAGTGGCGAACCGCACCAGTTCTGGCGATGGCGGCGAACCGTGGCCCGCTTTCCGAGCGCATCTTCCGTGTGCTCGGGCTGAAGTCGATCGGCGCTGGAAATCGCGGCATCGGCCTCACCGGCGGCCTGCTGTGTCTGACGGCAGCACTAGTCGCAGGCAATGCGCTGCTCGGCATCGCTTACCCAAAACCCATCGTGCACGCCAGTCAGATTTCGTTTGCGCATTTTGCCGGTGCTGCTCCAGAGGCACCGCAATCCTCCGCTGCGCCCGTGGTCGCTCCGGCTCCTGCCGCCAAGCCCTCGCCGGTACGCCCTCAGGCTGTCGAACCGAAACTAGCGTCGGGCGGCTCCTACATCGACGGCATGAAGGCTGCCGGGGTTGGCGAAGTCACGGTGGATCAACTCATTGCCATGAAGATTCAAGGCGTTACGCCAGAGTACGTCCGCGGACTGCATGAGCAGGGATTCCATTCCAGTGCTGACGAACTAATAGGCATGCGCATCCAGGGCGTGACTCCGGAATACATTCGCGAGATCCGCACGCTCGGTCTCAATCCGAACGCGGATCAGATCATGGCCATGCGAATCCAGGGCGTTGACGCGTCCTACGTACGTGGCCTGAAGGATGCAGGCATTCAACCCGGCGTCGATCAACTCATCGCCATGCGGATTCAAGGCGTCACGCCGGACTATGTGCGTGGCCTGCATGAGCAGGGTTTACAGCCTAATGTGGACGAACTCGTGGGCATGCGCATCCAGGGTGTGACACCGGAATACATTCGCGACATCCGCGCCCTTGGCCTCAAGCCGAGCGCCGAACAGTTCGTTGCCATGCGCATCCAGGGCGTAACGCCGGAATACATCAAAGGCCTGCAAGGTGCCGGTTTCAAGTTCGGTGTAGACGACGTCATCGGCGCCAGAATCCAAGGGATCACGCCGGAGTTCATCGAACGGGCCCGTAAACACGGATTCCAGAACCTCAGCCTGGAGAAGCTGATCCATCTGAAGCAAGCGGGAATCCTGGACTCGCCCACTGACCTATAACGACTGACCTATAGCGACACTGAGAGGAGAAATTATGAGAACCCGTCGAACCCTGGCTTTTCTAGTATTCGCGTTCTGCCTGCTTTTCGCCGTCGTCAAGAATCGGGCCGCCGACGTCCGCCGCGGGGACTGGACCATCAGCAAGTCCGACGAAGCGGGCAAGGTTGAGTTCTCGCTGATCGAGCACCATCACGGCGGAAACTCGAATCACCAGTCCGACTGGCCCACAAGTTCTTTTTCAGGGGTCGACTTCTCGAAGGCCGGACGCCAGGATGTACGCTTCACCATCTCACGTGATGCCGGCAAGATCGAATGCGAAGGCTTTCTTAACAACGGAGAGGGGGCGGGCATCTTCCACTTCCAGCCCGATCCCAACTACGCCGGCGAAATGCACAAGCTTGGCTTCGACGTTGACGAAGAGAAGCAGTACAGCATGGCGGTACAGGATGTCAGCGTCGAATTCGCGCGCCAGATGAAGAACGAACATCTCTCCGATTTGGATACGGAGAAGCTGATCGCGTTCAGCATCTTCCGCGTCGATTCAGCATTCATCGAGGAGCTGCGCAACGCCGGCCTCAAGATTTCAGACAGCGACAAGCTCGTGGCCTTTCGCATTCACGGCGTGACTCCGCAGATGATTCGCTCGCTTCATCAAGCCGGCTATTCGCCCGATGAAGACACGCTGATCGCCATGAGGATTCACGGCGCGACGCCGGAATGGATCGAGGAACTCAAGAAGCGTGGCTACGATCACGTGGACCTGGAGCAGTTGATCGCCTTTCGTATTCACGGCGTCTCGCCGGAATTCATCGACAAGCTGCAAAGTCTGGGCTACAAGCATCCCGATCCGGATGAGCTCGTCGCGATGCGGATCCATCAGGTCACACCGGAATATATAAGCGGGTTGCGCTCGCGTGGAATGCGCGACCTGAGCATCGATCAGCTAGTCAATATGCGCATTCACGGTATCGACTGAAAGACAGTGGTCAGTGATCGGTGATCAGTGGCCAGTACAACCTCAGCCGCGACAGCGTTACTGACCCACCCACTGGGCATTGCTCACTGCTCAGGCACGGCCGCGCCGTCGGCGCGTGCGTCCGATGCTCCGTAGTTCACCTTGGCCTTCGAATCGCGCAAGACGGCCTGGCCGCGGCCCATGGCCGTAGAGTAGGCGTTCCGCACATCGAATTGATGGCCCCTCGCGGAAAGCTTTTGCCGGACTTCCGGCGGCACGCGCGACTCAATCACGATGTTGCATCCGCGCTGCGGACTCACCGTGAAGCGCGCATTCTCCATCGCTTCCTGAATGTTCATACCGTAGTCCACCACGTTCGAGACGAATTGCGCGTGCGCCAGCGGCTGGTTCGCTCCTCCCATAATGCCGAAGCCAATGTGCTGATCTCCACGCTCCATGAAGGCCGGAATGATGGTGTGGAACGGCCGCTTGCGGGGAGCCAGCGCATTCGGGGACGCAGCGTCGAGTGAAAACAGCGCGCCGCGATCCTGCAGCGCGAAGCCCATACCCCGGACCACAATGCCCGCTCCGAACGCTTCATAATTGCTTTGAATCAACGAAACAATGTTGCCTTCGCGATCGACCACCGAAAGGTAAGTAGTATCGCTGAAGGGCGGCGCGCCTTCCGCAACCTCGCAATTCGCTTTGCCGGGATCGATCAGCTTGGCGCGCTCCCGCGCGTAATCTTTCGAGAGCATTCCCTTCACCGGTACCTTCGCGAAACGAGGATCAGCGTTGTAGCGTCCCAGATCGGCGTAAGCCAGCTTCATGGCTTCGATCTTCTTATGCAGTTCCGCGACGCTGAGCGGTCCGTCGGGTGACGCCGGCGTCGTTTCCATAACGTTCAGCATCTCCAGTGCCGCCATGCCTTGGCCGTTGGGAGGAAGTTCGTAGACGGTCCAATCCCGGTAGGTGGTTGAAATCGGATCCACCCACTCTGGCAAAAACTCGGCCAGATCGTCCGCCGCTATCGTTCCACCCAGGCCCTGCGACGTGCTCACAATCGCTCGCGCAACTTCACCTTTGTAAAACGCATCAGCTCCATGCTCAGCCACCAACCGCAAAGCTTTCGCGAGATCGCGGTTCTGAAACACCTGTCCCACCGCCGGAGGCTTTCCGTCAGGCAGGTAAACCCGTCGAGCCTCCGCATCGTTAGCAAGAGTCTCGGCGGAGTCCCTCCAATACGACGCAATGATCTCGGGAACGGGATAGCCTTCGTCGGCGTAGGAGATCGCCGGCTGGAAAAGATCTTCCCACGGCGTCTTTCCGAAACGCTCATGCAGTGCGTGCCAGCCCGCCACCGCACCGGGCACAGTCACGGAGTCAATGCCTTCCCGCGGCATCGCGGTCGCGTCTCTGGCCTTGATGTGCGCGATGGTCAATCCGCGCGGGGCCCATCCGCTTGCATTCAGCCCGTAAAGCTTGCCGGTTTTCGCTTCCCAATAGATGGCAAACAAGTCGCCGCCCATGCCGTTCATCATCGGCTCCGTCACGCCGAGGACGGCGTTGGCTGCGATCGCCGCGTCTACCGCAGATCCTCCGCGCTGCAAGATTTTCGCCCCCGCCACCGACGCCTGCACATGGCTGGTCGCCACAATGCCGTAGCGTGTGACCACCATCGAGCGCGCGTTGGACCGGTCTCTTGCCGACATAGACATGGAAGTTGCAAGCAGCAGCACCGTGGGTGCGATGCGAATCAAGAATTTCATGCTACACCTGCGTCGCGTGGATTTTAATCCGGTTCAGGTTCCCTACTTTTTCAACCCCGCAGTGAAATTCGACACGACGGTGATCGATTGGTTGACCTGCTGCGAAACCACATTCAGCAGGATCTTTTTGTCGTCAGGCGAGACATCGTAGATGAACTGCTGGGTTGCCGGCGTTGTCGCGACGGGTTGACCGGCGCCGAATTGCAGCGCACCGTTTTCTTCTTTCACCGGCACCGACGATAAAACGCGGCTAATGTTATTGGCAAAGTAAAGTTCCTTGCCATCATTGCTCCATTTCGGGTGTGTCCCTTCGTTCGTCGAGACCTGCCATTTGCCCTGTCCGCCGCCGAACGCCGTCACGTACACTTCCGGGTTTCCGGATTCAGTTGACGTATAAGCCAGCCAGCGGGCATTCGGCGAGAGCATCCCCTGGGCCAGGAATGAATTTGCAGTGTGTGCCAGAACGAGAAAGGGCTTGCGGTCGCCTTCAAAAGGCATGGCCCAAATCTCCGAGTTGCTGCCAATCGCGCCGCGAGTATAAATCAGCGTTTTGCCGTCCCGCGACCAATCCGTGGGGATGGCCACGTCGGGGTCGGTCAGCAAAAGTTCCTCCACGCCACTCCCGTCGGAACGCTTGCGAAGAATATTTGCGCGGCCGTTGCGGTCGGAATTGTAAGCGATCCACCTTCCGTCGGGAGACCACACGGGAAATATGTTGGAGACCGGACCGAACGTCAGCCGCGTCTTGATTCCACGCGCCAGATCGAAGACCCAGATGTCATTGACTCCGTTATCAATTTGCAAGGCGACCCGGTCGCCTTGCGGAGAAATAACCGCCGTCTGCAAGTTCGTAAGTTTGTCCGCGACAGTTCCAATCTGTTTTCCGTTGCGGTCCGTCCAGACCAGTTGCCAGTCGGCCGTCCCACCGCTGCCGAGAACCAACATGCCGTTGTTGGAAGCGGAGGCGTCAATGTGCCACGTGCTTACGTCGTCTACTACTCCGCCTGCCAAAGTCTGTGGCTCTCCGGCCAGCGTTCCATTGTTGGGATCGAACGCCTGCGCCATCAACTGGTCGCCACGGGCGAACAAAAGAAATCCGCTTCCGTAAACCGCGTTGGACTGCGAGCGGAACAGCATTCGGTTTTCCTTGCCATCGAGCGACGCATAAAAGAGAGCATCGTTGGTGGCGTGCGAAGGATCATGATTAATCGCCAGATAAACATAGTGCCGGCCATCGGGAAGAAAGAACGGCCAGCGATGCGAGGTGTGCTGAGTTGGATCAAGCTTGGTGAGGGGGGTCGGAGTTCCACCGCCAGCGCTAACCCGCATAAGGACCGTCTGGGTTCCCGGCGTAAACACAATGACGCCACCCGGACCCCACGAGCCACCGCGGCCGAACTGAGCTTCGCAGATCACGATTGCAGATCCGCCGTTGATATCGATCGTTTTCAACTTGCTGTCGGCGAAAAACCCGAGGGAATGGCCGTCCGGCGACCAGAAAGGAAAGATTGCGCCATCGGTGCCGGGCAGCATTCGCGCCTCCACCACATTCATCGGGCGTATCCAGATGGCGGTCTTGCCTTCCGCTCCCGTCGCCACAAATGCCATCAGTGCACCGTCCGGCGAAAGTACCGGCGGTCCGGCAAAATCGCCGGTCAAATCAAGCGTGGCCTTGGTCGGAGCGTCAATCATGGTTCGCGTGATCTGGTTGGACGGAGCCGGATGGGCGAGAAAAACTCCAGCAATTCCACCTATCACGACTGCGGCCACCACCGCTACCGCCCAACTCAAACGTTCCCAGCGGTTCGCAGGCGCTGCAGCGGGCGTCCCAGCAACGGAAGAAGATGATCGGTCCGCGGCAATCCATTGCAGTTCCAGCTTGATGTCATGCGCCGCGAGATAACGTTGTTCCGGATCCTTCTGCAAACAAGTAGTCACCACGTGATCAAAGGCAGGCGGCGTTTGCGGCTTGAGCACGACCAGTAACTGGGGATCAGCTTCGAGAATTGACGACGCCAGCGAGATCTGACTCTTGCCGGAGAACGGCCGCTTCCCCGCCACCATCTCGTAGAGCACCGCACCAAACGCAAAAATATCGGAACGCGCATCCGCTTCTTTGCCTTCAATCTGCTCCGGAGCCATGTATTGAATCGTGCCCACGATGCTGCCCGCGGTGGTCAGCGGGCTCAGCGGGCTCGGGCCACTCAACGTCGCGGCCGCGGTGAAGGAAGGTGGTTGTGTTCCTGATCCCGGCGCCGTAGTCTGCGCGCTCAGCGGTTTCGCCAGGCCGAAATCCATCAGCTTGGCGCCGCCAGCGGTCAGCATGATGTTCCCCGGCTTCAGGTCACGGTGGACAATCCCATTGCGATGCGCAACCGCCAAAGCTTCGGCGATGGCAATCCCGATCTTCAAAAGCTCATTCAGCGGCATCGCGCCTTTGCGCAGACGCTCCGCCAGAGTCTCACCTTCCAGAAACTCCATCACCAGATAATCGGTGCCGTTCTGCGAGCCGATGTCATAAAGCTGGCAGATGTGAGGATGGTTCAGCGAAGATATCGCTCTGCCCTCGCGCTCCATGCGCTGCTTCAGTTCCGGAGAAGAAGAAAGGTGAGACGCGAGAACTTTGACCGCCACAGTGCGGTCAAGGCGCGTGTCACGAGCACGGTAAACCTCTCCCATGCCGCCCGCGCCCAGCGGGGATTGAATTTCGTAAGGACCTAGTTTTGTGCCAGAGGTAAGGGGCATCCGTGTCGCGCCATTATAGCGCCTGCGCTGTTCGCCATCGTTTCCCAAGATGGGAGCCGGCTTATTAGAGCCGCATTAGTCACCATAGAAGTTCCGGTTTCCTGTTGTGTAGGCGAACTGCGCGGGAGACAATGCAGCCATAGCATGAAGATAACGACTTCACTTCTTGTCCTCGCGTTCCTGGCAAGTTGGACGATCGATTTCGCCCTCGCACAAAACAAATCCGAGACAGCGTCATTCAAAATCCTGGAGTTGGAAGACAAGTGGAACGTGGCTTACAAGCGCGGAGACGTAGCGGCCATGGAATCGCTGCTGGCCGAGGATTTCATCATCACTTTGGAAGATGGAACCACCTTTAGCAAATCTGGATACATCGCACACAACGGAGACCCGACGGTTCGCATTGACACGACAGAAATGTCCGGACTAAGCGTTCGGATGCACGGCAACACCGCCGTCGTTACCGGCGCTTATCACGAGAAAGGTACGTCCAAGGGAAAGCCCTACGAATATCGCGATCGCTTCACAGACGTTTGGATGAGCCTGAACGGGAAGTGGCAGGTTATCGTTTCGCACTACAGCATTCCCTCGCAATAGGGGGGCGGCTCAAGAGTGTTGCGGACCCTCCAGGAGGTCCTCCAGCAGAACCCCGCGAGCGCACAACGGACACTCAAGTGACGTCCAGATTTCATTGGGAAGAAAAGCGATCGCTTCTAGCGCGATCCCCTCGTCTGCTGCGAACTTTGCCGCGGATTCCCCCAGCACAGCGAGCATAAATCGCCATGATGGCCCGACTCCAGCTGGAAATGTCCCTTCCGCGCCGGCAGAAGGCGCACAACTTCCTCTTGAATCTCCCCTCGTTCATGAAGATGGATTATAAGTCTCACGACATCTATGATTCGGATTTCGAGATGGAAAAGGAGCTTGCGTTGAAAGCAATCGCATTTTGGCTGGTTGTGTGTACCTTGGTGGCCCTGCCGCATTCAGTCTCCGCAGCACAAACAGCCCCCGCTGCGGGAACACCAGACCCAGCACAACTGCAATCTCGTCAGCACCTCAAGGTCACGGAATATAGCCTGCCTCCCGACAAACTGGCCAAAGCCGAAGCGCTCTACAAAACGAGCACAGTCCTTTATCTCGTCGGCATGATCTTCGGAATTGTGGTCCTCTGGGTTCTGCTCAAACTGCGCGTCGCGCCCGTGTTCCGTGATCTCTCCGGGCGGGCCAGCCAGAATAGTTTTGTGCAGACGTTAATGTTCGTGCCGCTGCTCGCGCTTCTGATCGCCGTACTCTCCCTGCCTATCGAAATATACGGGCACCACATCTCCCTAACCTACGGCCTCTCCGTGCAAGGCTGGGCCTCATGGGTGGGGGACTGGTGCAAAGCAGAAGCGGTCTCGCTCTTCGTCCTCGTGCCCACGGTCTTCGTGTTGTTCCGTGTCATCCGCAAGAGTCCGAAGCGCTGGTGGTTCTATTTCTGGCTGCTGACTCTTCCGTTCGTTGTACTGCTGATCTTTGTCACGCCGGTCATTTTCGACCCCATGTTCAACAGGTTCGAGCCTTTGGAGAAGAAGCAGCCCCTCCTGGTGGGCGAGATCGAAAAACTAACCCGGCGTGGCGGACTCAGTATTCCCCGCGACCGCATGTTCGAAATGGAAGCCAGCGCAAAAGTCACTACCTACAATGCCTACGTCACTGGAATCGGCGCCACCAAGCGGGTCGTCGTGTGGGACAATACCTCCCGCGACCTCGCCATACCCGAAACGTTGTTCGTCTTCGGCCACGAAATGGGCCACTACGTCCTGAACCATATCTACAAAGGACTTGCGTTCGCCGCAGGCATGACGTTCTTCGGCTTCTGGCTGGGACAGCGCATCGTTCTCGCCCTGCTGGCGCGATGGGGAGAGCAGTGGCACATCCGCGGCATCAACGACCTGGCGGCCCTACCCGTCCTGATGCTGGCACTTTCGCTTCTCACCATGGCCGGCGAACCGATCGGCAATGCCTACAGCCGCCATCTGGAACATCAGGCGGATATCTACGGGTTAGAAGTTACGCACGGCCTGTTTCGCGACAACGGCGAAGTCGCAGCCTCGTCGTTCCAGAAACTCGGCGAAAAAAGCTATGACTATCCCACGCCGAGCCCGCTGCTCGTCTTCTGGTCCTACAGCCATCCTTCAATTGCAGACCGAATCCGCTTCGCGCTCCATTACGACCCGTGGCACACTCCCGCGGGAGCAAAGTATGTGAAATAAGAATGTAAATGGAGGAAGCGTGATCATCTTGCTGATGGGAGTATCGGGGGCTGGGAAGACGACAGTAGGACAATTGCTGGCGTCAGAACTCGGATGGGACTTCGTGGACGGGGACGATTACCATCCAGCCGAGAACGTAGAGAAAATGCGGAACGGAATTCCGCTAACCGATGCCGACCGCGCGCCTTGGCTGGAGAAATTGCGCGCCCTGATCGCCAGCTGGATGGCGGCGAGGGAAAATGCGATATTAGCCTGTTCGGCGTTGAAGCGGGCCTATCGGGAGGCCCTGAACGTCGGACCGGAAGTACAGATGGTATTTTTGACGGGAACGACGCAGCTGTTTCGGGACCGTTTGCGTTCACGGCGAGGACACTTCATGACAGAAGGGATGCTCGACAGCCAACTGGAGGCACTGGAAGAACCAGACGACGCGCTAGTGATCAATGTGGACCGGTCACCGGCCGAGATCGCAGCCGAAATTCGGACGAGGATGGCGCTGGCTACGCGGCTTAACGAAGCCTAGACTGGTAGCGAAAATCAGGAACGAGGAGAGGGGCACATGCCGATATATACCATCGCTCAGTATCAGGTTACACCGTCAGGAACAGAAAAAGTGAAGCGGGCCATTGAAGAATTTGTGCGTTATGTTAAGACAAACGAACCAGGTACGCGAGTGTATGCGGCGTGGCAGCAGAAAGATGATCCGACCCGTTTTGTGCACTCCTTCATTTTTGAAGACGCAGGTGCGCTCGACGTCCATAGCAAGTCAGCGGCAGTGAAACGTTTTGAGTCAATTTACCGGCCTGAGTTGGTGGGTGGAGACGTGACCTTCACCGATTATGAACTCGTAGCGGCCAATCAAGAACTACTCCCTTTGCAGCGGCAGGCTGGGTAGACAGTTGTACAAGTGCAGTCCTCTGAACCGGGCCGTCTGACTTCGATCCGATTCGCCGGCTCAGGAATTTTCCGTGTCTTTCAGGGCCGGATGCTGCTCACGACCTTCATGTGCAGTGACGGCGACCTGCTTCGATTTCCGATAAACGTTTGCCACCGCTATCGTCCAAAAAGGAACCAAATCCACTCCGGGCACGAGCTTGGCAAGAAACGAAGGAAGAAATTCCCAATGCCAGCCAAGCAAGTGAATCATCATGGCTCCAATCCCAAAATCGAGTACATCTTCGGCAGGCGACAGAGCGCCTTCGACAAATAACGGAAAAACCACCAGTTGAAACGCATCCGCAAGGATGGCCAGCACCATCGCCGCCCGAAAGCGCGGACCCGGGAAGATCGTGATGGCATCGTCAGTCACAACGTTTAGGTCCCAATGCGCCCGAGCTGAGCGCAGATTGTCTCGACACTTGTAAACAAAGCATCCCCCGCAAACTCAAGGCTGGCAATGGAGCGTTCGGCCGCATCGCGATGACCGAAACCGCAAGCGTCTTTGACGACTACTGGAATGTAGCCAAGATCAGCGCCCTGCCGCACAGTCGGTTCAATCCCGATTTCCATGGCGATCCCGACAATGGCAAAGGCATTGACGCCGCAATCGCGCAGCGCGATGTCCAGCGGCGTACCTTCAAACGCCGACATGGTGATCTTGTCAAAAATGGCCTCGCTCGGCAGAGGCTGCATCTCCGGAATCAGAGCGAACCCTGGCGCGTCCCGCAAGAACCAGGGTTTGACCTCGTCTGGCGACTTCACCCGCTGCCAGGCCATCGCCATGCGGAACTGAGCCACACCCATCAGTTCTCTGGGGAGTGACATGTGGCGCGTGAAGAATACCCGAACCCCCGCTTTGCGGGCGGCCTCAAGAACCTGAAGCACTTTGCCCGTAATTTGCGGGGCGTTTTCGATTTGCTTCACGATCCCGGCCTGCATGTCGTACACGATCAGAGCCAGGCGAGCCGGATCACAAACATCTTCCAGCGTTTGCGGAATATTGAGTCCGAATGCCCGCTGCATAATGAGTTCAACCTCACAAGGTTAGTTGAGCCCATTTTACTGGAACCCTCGCTTCGGCGAATTGGGTGCGCAAAGGAACGAACAAACCACTACAAAGGCTTGGTAGCGCCACCGGGAATCGAACAAGGGCAAACCTCTCCGGCCACCCAGAAGCAATGTGCTAATTTGTCTCAGCGCACCGCGCTCACTGACCAACCTCAAAAGCGCCATTTTAGGCGCAGCACGAAATTTTGATTTCCTTATCCTTCAAGAGGGCGATATTAGCTATGCCGATAACAGTGTCGTTCCGGACCTGCTATTTCCCCGGCACGCGGTTTTCGCCGATGAAGTTGGCGACGGCACGCTGGGAGAGTGAATATCAAGACGGAAAAATTCGGAGGCGCCTGGACCTTTCACACTCAGGCGTTGCGCAGAGGTGCTGCGGACATTCCTCAAGAGCCGCCGTTAGGCGTTGGCCGTCTTAGAAGAATCGGGAGGCTATGGGGGTTGATGCGGAGGGAGTAGTGCTGGTCTAGCGGAGAGGCGCATCGGGCCTGGGAGTGTGAAGACCACACTCAGTTTTTGCAAATCCTGGCCAGCGGCCCGCACGTGGATCTTCTCCAGGTTTTACCGGGCGCGTGCACTGCACGCAGCCGATGCTGGGATAGTTCTGGACCAGCAGGGGATTGTAGGGCAGTTTCCGCCGGTGAATGTAGCGCCATACGCGCTCGCTCGACCAATCAGCGAGAGGGTTGATTTTCATGACGCCGAATCGCGTGTCCCATGCGACTTTCCGGGTCTGAGCGCGGCCTTGAGTCTGATCCCTCCGAATGGAAGTGACCCAGGCGCGGAGCTGCGCCAGTTGCCGCTGCAGAGGCTCAACTTTGCGGAGTTGACAGCATAAATCAGGATCGCGGCTCCACAGTTCGTCTCCATACAACCTGAATTGCTCTTCGGGAGACAAAGCGGGCAGCACGCGCTGGACGGTGATGCCGTAGCGTGACTCCACTTGTTCGATCAGGCGGTAAGTTTCGGGAAAGAGAAAAGAGGTATCTAAGACGAACACGCGGGGATGCGGGCGAACCTGCGCAGCCATATCAATGAGCACGATGCCTTCCGCGCCGAAGGCCGAAGCAATAGCGATTTCATCTTCATATTGGCGATAGGCCCAGCACAGAACTCTGCGAGCGGACCAGCCGGCACAGTCGATCTGGGGAGGTTCGGGGAGTGGGGCTGGGAATGGTTCAGAACTGTTCGGTTCCACGTACTCGTTCAAGCAGACCTCCAGTGCGATTTGACGTTGTAGGTGAAATGGGCGTCATGCGCCGGTAGAAGCGCCCATGGTGGCCGAAGACTCTTCCACCACTGGTGTAAGCGGGAGTGGCGAAGAATGAAGCGCCGAGCCCTGATAGACGAACCCAATGTTCACATCGGCCAAATCCCGGTAGACTTCAGCGGCGTTTCCCTGCCATGCGGACGCCTCCAGGGCGCGGAGTTTGGTGGTGAACTCGGCAGCGTCAAAGGGCCGGGTATTGATGGTCTGGATTTTGTGCAGGCGTGTGGGGCCCAGGGTCTCGCTGCGGTCGTCGACCAGCGCCTCAATGAGTTTCTCTCCCAGCTTCATGCCGGTGATTTCAATGCGAATGTCCCGCGTAGGAGAAAGGCCGGAGAGCTCGATCAGATCGTGCGCCACCGTTTTGATGAGCACCGGCTCGCCCATATCCAGCACAAAAACTTCTCTCGAATGGGCCAGGGTGCCGGCGTGAATCAGGAGGCACACGGCTTCCGGAATGGTCATCAGAAATCTTTGTGCCTGGGCATGGGTGACGGTGACGGGACCGCCATTCAGGATCTGCTGCTTAAAAATCGGCACCATGCTGCCGCGGCTTCCGAGGACATTGCCGAAACGGACGCAGCAAAAAAGCGTGCGCTGGCGGTCGGCCTGCGCTTGCACAATCATCTCGCAAATCCGTTTGGTGGCGCCCATGATTGACGTTGGATTCACAGCCTTGTCGGTAGAGATCTGCACAAAGCGTTCAACGCCAAATCTGACGGACTGCTCGACCAGGTTGCGAGTGCCAGTGACGTTGTTGGCGACCGCCTCGCAGGGGTTGATCTCCATCAAGTGAACGTGTTTGTGGGCGGCGGCATGGAAAACAACCTCGGGACGATGGCGCTCGAATATGCCGCGCAAACGCTCGGGAAAACGGAGGTCGGCGACCAGGGGAGTGGATTTGCCCGGATGCTGGCTCTGGAGCTGAACGTAGACATCATTCAGCCCGTTTTCATCTTTGTCGAGCAACAGCAGGTGTCTGGGCTCGAGCTTTAAGAGCTGGACTGCGAGTTCGGAGCCGATGGATCCGCCGGCGCCCGTGACCAGAATGCTCTTACCGCGGTAGGCTTCACTCAGTTCCACCTCGCTGGCTGTGCCTTCGACGGAGTTCCGGCCGAGCAGGTCTTTCATTTCTACATCGCGGAAGTTGGCGATGTTGAACTTGCCATGCAGAATTTCCTCGAGAGTAGGCACGATCTTCACGGGGATGCTCAGCAATTCACAAGTGGCCCAAATGCGGCGCAGGGTTTCGCGCGAGGGACGTGCAATGCACACAATGACCTGGCGTACGCCGAAATTCTGAATGCTGGCGGCGAGCGACGGGAGCGGGCCCAGGACCCGGAGGCCGCTAATGAGCGAGCCTTTTTTTTGCGGGGCGTCGTCGAGAAACCCAACGGGCCGCAGATCGATGTGGCCGCGGATTTCGTTGGTCATCTTTATTCCGATCTTGCCGGCTCCGATAAGCAGGACAGGAGTTGCGCTTTTGCCGTTGAGGACGCGGGCGGTGATTCCTTCGTGGAGCAAGCGCCGGGCGGCTCGCGCGGTCAATGCGGCAAAGAGAGAGAAGAAATATGCCGCAACCAAGATTCCAGCCGGCACCCGAAGGAGCGGGGTGATATGGGGCACGAAGTATTCCATCAGCAGGAATGCCGCGGGAAACACAGCATAGTTACGCACGAGAGCGATTGCGTCACGCAGGCTCACGTACCTCCAGATCATCCGATACGTGCTCAGCGCCATGTTGGTTAGAACTTGTCCAGCCATCATCGCAGGCAGAAGGGCCCACTTCTGCAGGGAGGATGCGGCGGGAATCTGCCCTTCGAAGAGAACTTCGTAGGCGAAATAGAACGAGACGCCGGAGATGAGGGCGTCAATGATCTTCTGGTTCAGAGCGGAGTATGGATCGAATTGGAATTTGCCCATAGGTTTCGTTCGTTGCTGCGAAGTGGATTTGCGGCTGCGACAGAATTCGAGGTGAAAATTGCCAGGCTTTATAGAGTTAGGTTCAGGACCGTGTTAAGCAACACGCGGAGATCGGAAAAGAAGCTGCGATTACGCTGGTAGTCCAGTGACAATTTCAATTTTTCAGGCAGTATTTCCGATACATACTGCTGTTCCATGCGTTCCGCAACAAACAGCGTCTCTTCCCGGCGATAGGCCAGGCTTGCGGGATCGGTAATTCCGGGCGGCTGGTTGAGCAGGAGGGCGTATTGTTCGCGAAACATCGCGACGTAGGGCTCAACCTCAGGACGCACGCCAACCAGTTGCATATCTCCGGTCAGAACATTCCAGAGCTGGGGAAGTTCGTCGAGCTTGTGCTTCCTGAGGAGGCGTCCCACCCGGGTGAGGCGGTGATCGGCTGGCGCCGTCAGGAGCCCGTCTTGGTCTGCATTCACAACCATGCTGCGGAATTTCAGCACGCGGAATAGCCGAAAACCTTTTCCCACCCGTGGTTGAGCATAAAAAACTGGGCCACCATCGTGGCATTTCACCACCAAAGCGATGACGGTCAGCACGGGGAATAAAAGCAGCAACCCTAGAGCAGCGCAGACGAAGTTAAAGCTGCGGTTCATCATTTTGGCGAACGATTGGCACGCTGAAGCTGAGATCACGAACAGGCTGCGACGATCGCGCCTTTTGTTCCCGCAGCCTGGTGTGAGCGCCTACTATCTGTGTAACCGCGCTGATTACGTCCTCCACGTCCTCGTCCCCCATGCGGGGATAACACGGTAAAGAAATGATCCGCTGATAGTGGGAATAGGCGAGGGGAAAGTCTTCCGCTGAATATCCATATTTCTCGCGGTAATACGAATGCAGATGGATGGGGATGAAGTGGACCGAAGTTCCGATGTTGCGCGCCTGCAATTCGGAGATGAACTGATTGCGCGAGATGGCCAGCCGGTCCGAATTAAGACGGAGCACGTAGAGGTGCCAGGCATGGCCGGCCCAGTCGTGTTCGGTTGGCGTTTCGAGTTCGCCAAACGCCCGAAACGCCTGGTTGTAGCGGGCGGCAATCTCCCGCCGCCGGCGGTGAAATGCGTTTAGCTTTCGGAGTTGATGAAGTCCCAGGGCGGCCTGGATATCGGTCATGTTGTATTTGAAGCCCGGGCGGGTTACGTCGTAATGCCACGTTCCTTCGCGGCCATAGCGCTGCCAGGCGTCGTGACTCATGCCGTGCAGGCTCCAGATGCGGGCCTCTTCCAGCAGTTCGGCTGATCCAGTAAGCATTCCACCTTCCGCCGTGGTCATGTTTTTCGTGGCATAGAAAGAGAAGCAGCTCAACCCAGGGACTGAGGCACTCCCGCCGAGCGATCCGATTTTCTTTCGCTTGTATTCCGCCGGCAGAGCATGAGCTGCGTCTTCAATGATGGCGCATTCATATTCGGAGGCGATTTCGAGCAGGGCGTCCATGTCGCAGGGATGTCCGTAGAGGTGGACGGGAATGATGGCCTTGACGCGGGGAACATTCCCCCCGCCCTGGTTCTTGAGGAGCGCGAGCGTTTCGCGGACTCGGTTGGGATCAAGATTGAGGGTACCCGGTTCCACATCCACCAGAATGGGGCGAGCGCCGACGTGTTCGATGACGTGGACGGTCGAGCAGAAGGTCATGGGCGTCGTGATCACAGCGTCACCGGGACCGACGCCAAGCGTGGCCAAAGCCACGTGCAACGCAGCCGTGCAGGAATTCACCGCCAAAGCCGCGGGGGCATTCACGGCCGTGGCAAATTCCTGCTCGAAACGCTTTACCTTCGGACCGGTGGTGATCCAGTCCGACCGGAGAGTGTCGGCAACTTCGGCAATTTCTTCCTCGCCGATGAGTGGAGGAGAAAACGGTAAGAAGGTTTTTCGCATCCGGGAATCCTTAATAGTCCTTCTCTTTTGTGATGAGCGCGGTCGAGGGAACGACAGCAGGCAGCGAAGACTAGCTTCTATTTTGAGATTTAGGCTGACGATTCACGGATCCGCGAACTTGCACTTCTGCCGCGAGTGGCTGGCGAGTTTTCCCGGCTACCACCAGAAATCGGGGGCCAAGAAATACGCTTCCGGCCGACAGCCTCCAAAGCAGTTGCGAAATGACGCCGTAGGTTCTCCAGAGGAGGTCTCGAAGCAGCCCTACTTGCTGGTTCGCGGGCAGAGGGCGAATGGTCTGCACCCGGAACCCGCAATCCTCCAGCAACAGTGACACCGATTTTGGCGTGTAATAAAAAAGGTGATCGCTACTTTGCAGCAGTGGAATGCAACTTCGATTGAGGAGCTTGCTGATGATGGCGGTGCGCTGCCAGACACGAGTGTTGGCCCAAGGCAGCTCGAGCGCCAGAAAACCGTCTTCTTTGAGAATGCGACCCAGTTCTGCCAGCTCGGACTCGGGGTTGGGAAAGTAATAAAAAGCATCGAGTACGGTGATGACATCGAAGGAATTGTCCTTGAACTTCGCACTTCGGGTATCTCCGACGTGGACCTGGATTCCAGAGCGTCTCGCTTCTCCTGCCGCCGGGAGTGACAGTTCGACGCCCCGGGCATCCCATTTAGACTTCTTCGCCAAATCCGCAAGAAAGAATCCAGTAGCACAGCCCACGTCAAGGATGGTTCCTGCGTCTTTCCGGGAGCGGATGTAGTTCACGACTCGAGACAAGACGGGCTGTCGATTGACTTCAAAGTGGGTATCAAAGTCATCGACCGTGACCAGGCCTCCAGTCTGAAAGTGACTGGCCAGCAACGCCGAGGACGGCTGCGGCATCACAAACAGAACCCCGCAGCGGCGGCATTTCTGCAGACGCTTCTGATCATGCTGCGATTTTGTCTTCAGTCTCGTACTGCCGCAAAGAGGGCAAGCGGGAGTTGCGACGACTGCAAGATGCGGATTGGTTGCTACGGAAATCATGCCAGTCTGGTTAAGCTTTTTGCGGAAGGTCCATACGGACGGCTTGGCTCCTCGATCATTTGAAGAACGCCACAAAGTAATCCTGCCCGGCGCCTTCGATTTTCGTGACCTCGTGGCGGGCAAAGCCCGCGTTAAGGGCGAGACGATCGATATCGGCACGCCGGTAAAAATAAACCGGACAGCGCTTGGCCAGGTACCGGACTTTTCGGATGGGCGTCCGATACCAGGAAGTGGACGGAAAACTGGCGATCACCGAGTGCCGGGCGAAGCCGCGCATGCGCTGAAGCACCGCCACCGGCTCACGCACGTAATCGAAGAAGCCCATGGCCAGCAACGCGTCAAACGTGCCGGATGTGTGAAACGCCGCAAAATCCTGTTGCACAAATTCAAAGGTTGTTTGCTTCTGCTCCCTCTTCGCGGTGAGTTCACGGGCCAGTTGGATCATTCCCGGACTCACATCAAGCCCAACGATTCTGCGCACACCAATCGCAGCCAGGCCAACTTCGTACCGTCCCGAACCGCACCCTACATCGAGAACGGTTTCGAGCTCGTGGCTCTGCACATGATCGAGGCTCAGGCGAAAGCGTTCGTAGATATCGCGGCGAAAGGTTCGGTTGAGCCATTTGACGGCTGCAGTGGCGTTCTCTGCGTCGTAAAGCGAATCGAACAATACGGCCGAGCGCGTGAAATACTGTTCGACCCGGGCTGCGTCAGACATAGGCGGTCTCCTTTCCGGAAGTCATTTCTGTCATGTAACCCATTTGGCGCAAAGCCGCGAGGGCCGGAGCGAAGCGAAATTTCTTCAGCAAACGGGCGAGGCGGCGGTTCAAAGTGCCGCAACGGAAGTAATGGCGGAACTGGCGAAGGTTCGATAGCCCCGTGATGCGTTCAATGGCCGGACCAATTTCGTAGGGGTGAATGTAGAACATGCAGGGCTTTCTCTGAAGATTGAGACGAGAAAAGCAAAATTCGGTGAAGCGGAACGGGTACAGGCGGAAATAGCCGCCTCCGCCAAAGGGCATACGGCGGTTCAAGATCGGAATCGTCGTCAGGGGCCATTCGATCAATCCATTGGCCAAGCAATGAACCTCCGAGGACGCCCCTGGGATGCCGTAGACGTCGTGTCCTCCAAAGGGATAGATGCTTGAGTCATAGAAAAATCCCGCCTGCCGCAGCGCGTCCAGCGCCCAGGCGGATTCGCGCGTGATGGAGAAATCAGGCGCGCGAAAACCGCAGATCTGTTGGCCGGAGGCATCCTCGAGAAGTCCCTTGGCTTCGCGCAACTCTTCCGCAAAAACCTCCGGCGTGAGGCCATAGATGCGAAAGTGGTTCAGACTGTGACACGCGATCTCATGATTCTCCTGCGCCACTCGCCGCACTAACTGCGGGAGATCCCGGGCAATTCTGCCCAGAAAGAAGAAGGTTGCCTTGACGCCGTGCTCCGCCAATAAACTTAGGATGAAATCCATATTGGTTTCGATTTCATGGTTCTGGCGTCCGCGGTCGAGATGCCTGGGGGGAATCGAAAAAGACTGCACGTTGGATTCGGAAAAGCTTTCCACGTCGACGGAAAAGCAATTCACTACTTCCGGCGGATCGACACTGTCGTTAAGGGGCACGTAGGATCACCGTCATAACAAGAGATTCAATAGGTCACGATTTTCTGCTTGCGGACAACTTTTGCCATGCCCAGAAGAAACCCGAGATTGGCTAAACAAAACGAAAAGGGATGGCCAAAAAGACCAGCTGGACGCTGGCGGGACATGCGCCGCCAGCCGACGAAGGCGCAGCCGTAGAAAATGGCCTGGGCGATCCACAGCGCGATCGCTTCATGCTGCCAGGCTAAAGCTGAGTTGGCGAGGAAGATCAGCAGCAGAAGCAGCGGGGTAAGCCAGCGCAGCAGCTTGTGAGAAATCAGGCCCAGTGCGGTGGCGGGAAAGCGAAAAGGATTGAGCAGCGCGGGACGGCTGAGGGTACCCGCCCAGTTGCGCGCGGTCATGCGGACGCGGCTCCGCAATTCATCGGACACGGAACGCGGAGAGGCATCGAACACGATGGCGGCTGGGTCATTCAACACGCGATAGCCTTTAAGCCGGACATCGAGGGGAAGAATGCAATCATCGCCGTAGCGGGGAGGAATCTGGGAATAGAGTTCGCGGCGAAGCATCATGGCCGCGCCGCCTCCGGTGGCGAGAATGCCGATGTCAGATTCGGCCTGGCGAAGAACGTACTCGTAGCGCCAGTACAGGCCCTGACCCTTGGAAACGGCGTCGGTTCCGGTGGCAAACTGCACGGTCGCGGAAACCAGGCCGACTTGCGGATCGGCGAAATTGCTGACCAGCAATCCCAGCACGTTTTCGGGGACGTGCGTCTGGGCGTCGGTAAGAAACAACAGCTCACCGCGGGCCTGGGCTGCCGCCAGGTTCTGGGCTCCGCTCTTCCCCGTCCTGCCCTCGGTTCGCAACAGGTGAATGCGGGGGTCGGATGCGGAAAACTCTTCCACGATTGGATCGGTGCGGTCGGTGGAGCCATCGGAGGCCACAATGATTTCGAGGCAATCGGCGGGATAGTCCAGGCTCAGCGAATTTTTTAATTTGGTGGCGATGTTGCCTTCTTCATTGTGGGCGGCAATGATAATCGAGACGGTGGGGATGCGATTGCCCCGTACAGGGATGCGGGCGCGAGCTTTGGCCACGGCACGAACCACCGCGGGATACCCGATCCAGGTATAGAGGAACAGAAACAAGAGCAGGTACAGAAGAAGCCGGACGAGGTTCATAGCCGATTCGTGTCCATTCAGATCTCAGTCCACGCAATTCTCTTTCGCTGGAAGCTCACCCACGCCGCGTAGGGGATCAACGCCGCCGCCGCGGGTATAAGGATACTTCCGAGCAACGGAGCCGATGGCCACAGGTCCAGTCTGCGCGTGCCTGCGATGGCCAACTGCATCCCCAGTCCACCGACAGAAACCAGAAATGCGCTCCGCAGCAGGCGCATCAAGGTGCCAATCCCAAGGCGTTCAGTCAACAGGAACAGCAGCATGGCGCAATTGCTTAAAGATCCGATCGATACAGCGGTCGCCATTCCTACCGCGCCTTGTGTAACAGCCAAGTGCGCCATCAGCCATGCATTCAGAATCACGGTAAGGACACCGGCGCTGATCAGGGATTTGGTGCGACGCAAGGCACCCAGGAAACTTGAGAGCACGTAGACCAAAGTCAAGCCCACGGTGGCGCCGGTATAGGCGTGCAATATCTTTCCTAGCTCGACCATTTGCAGCGGAGCAATCGCACCGTGACGAAAAACCGCGAAAACAACCTGCGAGCTGAAGTTCAAATAAAGGACCGCAATAGGACAAATCAGAAGAAGGGCGTAGCCGAAGGCCTGCACCAGACGCTCGGTCGCGCCCGACAAATCGTCTTCTCCGAAGCGTATGGAGGCGGCTGGAAGAAGTGCCAATCCGATGGCGGACCCGATCAGCAGAACCGGCAACCCCATCAACTTATTTCCCAGGGCAAGCAGCGTAATGCTGCCCGCGTCCAGCCGCGAACCAAATAACCGGATCAGAAACAAATCGGCATAACTGTTCCCGGAGTCCCCTCCAACCCCCAGCACCAAGGCGAAAGGCGCCAAGGCACTCAGTATTCCCAGCGCTTCTCCTCCGGGCACGGGCAACGACCAGCGTTCGCTGAACTGGGCGCGGCGGGCAAGCATGGCCTGCAGCAGGAGAGCCGCCAGGGCTCCTGCAACGGTTCCAAAAATCAGAGAACGGAATCCTAGAAGGCCGCCCAACAGGACAATGGCGAGGACAAGAGTGGCGTTGAGGGTCACTCCAATCAGGGGCCACGACGAAGTTTGATTTCGCGCACACTGGAAGCTGCCCAGGGAATAGGCGCTCACCAAGAGAAAGAATAATGGGGAAAGAAATCGGGTAAATTCCTGGGTGAGGTTTGAGGAAACCATTCCCGGAGCAAAGATTCTTATTAACGGAGCTGGAAAGAGCAGAATCAGCACAGAAATCAGCGCGCCGAGCAAGGCTGTCGCACTGAGGAATTGGGCGAAAGTTCTTCTCCCGCCGTCCGGGTCAGAGTGGCAGATGTGAGCCAGTCGCGGGATCACGGCAAAGTTCAGACCCGAGCCAAATACCAGGCCATACAACGTAGTCGGGATCGCCATCGCGACGAGATAAGAGTCGGTCGCGTGAGTAGCTCCGAACTTGCGGGCGATCACAAATTCACGGGCGAAACCGAGCATGCTGCTGGCCAGCGTCAACAGCCCGATATTTCGAGCCTGACTGAGAATCCGAGATGAGTTAGCCACCATGGAGGGGTGGTTCAGAAAGCGCAGCAGAAGCGGTCAGGTTCGGAAAGGAGTTTTGCAGGCTGGTTTGCAGGCCGAGAAGGATTGAGAACAAGATCGCGATGGAACTACCCCCCATGGTTAACCCTGCATCCACTAGCTCTTGCGCGAACAAAGACAACCCGACCACGGCAATCGAGCAGACGATCCAGGACAGCTGTGGATGACCGCGGAACCGGCGCACGCTCGCAACCGAATTCTTCAGGAAAACCGCGAAGTAAAAGAGGTAGGCAAAGCCACCTAGTGCGCCTTCCTCGACTACAGCCTTGAGAAGGCCATTGTGGGGGTGTTCGGGAGCATCGTCGCTTCCGTCGAGAGACTCCAGTTCCTCCTTAAACCCGTAGAAACCAATCCCGGAAACCGGGTGCTCGCGAATCATCAGCAACGCCCCGTTCCAGGCCCTTACGCGAGAGACGGAGGCAGACATCAAATCTTCATCATCGACACGAAGATAACCCAACAGGGTTGAGAGCGGCACAGTGACAAACAGCACGAGCATGGACGCCAGAATAGAAAGACTAACCGTCCACCGCAGGCGGGCTCGGCCGAGGATGCACACGGCGAGGAGCAGGCCCGCCAACAGTCCCAAGATTGCGCCGCGGGAAAATGTTAAGAAAAGAGCAATGACTGCCATGACGGTGACGAACAGATACGCCAGCCGGTCCCTGCGCAGCAGCAACACATGCAGAACAGCTGCGAGAGCACTCGCCGCGAAAAATGCGCCGGCCGCGTTGCTGCTTCCAAAAGTTCCGGAAGCCCGTTGGATGGAAGGCCAGAACGTTGCCAGTACTCCCTGCGAGGCATCCAACTGTTGCTCCTTCGACCCGAGAAGGCCTTCGTAGCCGGTAAGCGCCTGCAGAATCGCAACCAGAGCTATGGGTACGGCGACTGCGATCAGGGTGTAGAGAACGGTCGCGGAACGTTTTTCATCGATTCGCATCCGCCGCACCGACCAGTACAAAGCCCAGAACACAACGATCTGCGAAAGCCCCTGCGCGCTGCGGCGGAGAGAAGGAGCAAGCAGGGTGCAATAGAGCGCGGCTGCGACCAAACAATAAATGACCTTGCCATAGGGGTCGTGCTCCCTGGCCTTACCGCGACCCGCCAGATACAACCGGAACCCAACCATGCCAATGATCGCGAGCTTCAGCACCTTCAAGGTCATGAAATCGATGTTCGCAACGCTTTCGAAGGGTGTGAGGGCAACGAGCCAGAAGATCCCACTGACCGGGTGCACGACAGTCGAGAAGACGATGCAGCAAAATACTAGACTGACCAGCACCACGGTGGGGTCGTGAATCAATGACACAAGAAAAACTGCCACAATGCCGAACGCGCCCAGCGTGTAAAACGGATCTTCCAACAGACCCGATGGTCGCACCGGCTGCATGCTCTTGTCGATCATGGCGTTTGCGCCTGTGCCGCACCGGATCGAGGCACACTCTGACCTACCATGTGCAGGTGCCAGTTCCGGGTCAGCCGCCGTCCTGTGATTTCGACCGGCTCAGCCACGGTTAAAGCTCAGTTCGCGCGCTGGATTCTTTTCCGCCAGACTAAGGCGGAGCATACCGTCGGCCTTGGCCAGCAGTCGATTTCGCGGCGACAACAGGGTTAGAGTCTTCGTGACCCGGCGGGTGACACCATTCACCAGCGGAGCAAAATAGGGATGAAAAGCCACGCGCTGCCGGACCGGCTTGGCCTGATATCCCATGCGGAACTTGAATTCATCGACGCTGGCAGGCGCGTCCAGAGATTGCATTCCGTAAAAAATACCGTGCAGGTTCGCTCTCCGAATCAGGGTTTGAGTAACCACGAAGCTGAGCGCGTTGTTGACGTGTTCGGTCAGGTAATCGCTGTGGCATTGCTGATAGAGCATGTAGCCCCAGCTATCCATCTGGAAGGTCACGAGGGTGGCCGCCAGTTGCCCGTTAACTTGGGCGGCCCATACTTCGAAACCGTCGAGACCGAAAGCGGCGGCGTAGCGGCGGCACCAGTCCGGTTTCGACTCCTTCAACTGGCGCCCCTGCCGAGCCAGGGTGTCGACCCGCAGACGCCATCCTTCCTCCAGATATCTTTCGAGCGTAATCGGCCCCACTGTACAATTGCGAAGTCCGCGCCGCACATTCTTGCGCGCCCAAGCGCTGAGCGTTTCCAAGTCATAGTCGTTTCCGGTGTACACGGCGTGGTAGCAGGAATTCCCCAGCTGCGGATCGCGGGCAGGCAGCGAATACCGCAAGGCGAGAGCTCGGTAGCCGAACATTAACTCGCGCAGTTCATTCTCGCCAGGCTCGATCAGCCAATGATAAGGAAACGCCTGGAAGACCCTCATTCCCTCGCTCTGCCAATATGAACTCTCAGTCCGCACCACGCGCTGACCTTGACGGCGCAACCATTCGGCGTAGATGTCAGGGGTCATAACCGGACAGCCCATGGCTGGAGGGTCCATCGGAGGAAGCCGGCAATGGCGCCATCATGAGGATCCGCCATCAGGCGCCGGCCCACATCAGTTTCAACGCTTCCATTTCCTGATCGGTGCTGTTCCATTTCACCTTGGGCAGGACGATTTCGGTCTTGATGCGGTCTTTGTATTTGAGGATGATCTGAAGCATGCTGTCGACGAGCTCATCGCACAGGAAGTATGGCTCGAGTCCGAGATCGAGCAGCTTGGTGTGCGCCGGATTGTAGTAATGCTGTTCCTGCTCGATGCGCGGGTTGGCAATGTGATTGACTTCGGCTGTGAGGCCGAGTTTGCGCGCCTGACCGGCCACCAATTCAGCCAACTGCAGCACGGTGAAAGTTTCGGTGAACTGGTTAAAGACGCGATATTCTCCCGTTTTCGCGGGATTGAGGATGGCCAGCTCCACGCAGCGCACAGTGTCGCGAATGTTCAGGAAACCACGGCTCTGGCCTCCTTTTCCGTACACCGTGAGCGGGATGCCAGCGGCAGCCTGCACGCAGAAGCGATTGATGGCGGTGCCGAAGACGTCGTCATAGTGGAAACTGGTGGCCAGCCGTTCATCGAGGCGGGTCTCCTCGGTCTCAATGCCGTAGACCACTCCCTGGTGCAGGTCGGTGGCGGAAAGCTTCCAGGCGCGGCAGGCAAAGCGGATGTTGTGGCTGTCGTGAACCTTCGACAGATGGTAGAACGAACCGGGCTGGCAGGGAAACGGCAGAACGTCGCGCCGCCCGTTGTGTTCGACTTCAATAAAACCTTCCTCGATGTCGATGTTCGGGGTTCCATACTCGCCCATGGTCCCAAGCTTCACCAGATGACAGTCGAGCGCCAGTTTTTTCATGGCCCATAGGACATTGAGCGTTCCGCTGACGTTGTTCACTTGGGTAAACAGGCTCCGGTTGTGGTCGATCATGGAATATGGGGCGGAGGGCTGCTCGCCGTAGTGTACGATGGCGTCGGGACAAAAAGATCTCAGGACGCCTTCGACCACGCCGTAGTTGCGTAAATCACCAACAAACAGCTCAAGGGTCTGGCCCGCCACCTCGGCCCAGGCCTGAGTGCGATCGTGCAGGGTGTGGATCGGAATCAGCGGTTCCACGTTCAGTTCCAGTTCCCAGCGCCGCTTGGCGAAATTGTCGAGCACCGCGACTTGGTGTCCGCGGCGCGATAGATACATTGCCGTGGCCCAGCCCAGGTAACCATCCCCACCTAAAACAATGACTTTCATAGACGCTCCTGCGTTGAGATTTTTCGATTGTGAAGCAAACGAATCTAAGAGTTAGTGGAAGAGTTGCGACGGCGAGCCATACGCAACCAGATCCAATGGGTCACGGCGTGCATTCGCGAACCATTGGGCGGGGAACTCCACGGCATGTGCGTGTTCACCTTGGCGAGCACTTCTCCGGCGAAGATCTTGCCCGGGCTGGAGGGGTCAATTTTCTTCCAACGCGCGCCACCAACTGTCACCAGGGAGGCTCCGAGCAGCGGCAGAAAAGCGCAAAGCAAAACAGTTTGCAGGCGCGGCGGGAATGATTGTCTTTGTGGAACCCTGGCCCGGTCGAGCACTTTTACACTGGGAGTTTCTTTTGCTTCTTCGACCCGGGCCAGCTCGTATTCTTGCGTCAAGGTCTCATAGACTGCTTCTTTGATCTTGGCCCGGCGATAGAGATCAGCGTACGTGACTCCGAGAAGGGGAAGCTCCCGGATGGAAGGATAAAGCGAGTCCGTCGCCGTACGCTCCTTTGTGCCCGCAATATCCTTTTGGTTTACGCCGCGCATGGTTTCCAGTTGCCGGCGGAGCTCGCGGATGCGGGCCTGTACGGCCTGCACCCGCACATTTTGCTCGGCATAGATTTGCTCGAGCCCTTTCAGTTCCGACTCGGCCGCAATCAGCTGCCCCATCAGAAGCGCGCCGGCGTCCACCAGGCTCTTGCCCTGCTCTTTGATGTCAATTGCATCATTCGTACTCTCGAATTGGCTGAGACTCTGAGCCGCCTGATCCAGCTCCTGCTTGACTGCTTGCAGCCTCTCTTCCAGAAAAACCCGCTCGCGATGTGCGGCCGAGGTGGAAAGCTCTGCCACCAGCCGGTCTAACTCTTCCACATAGGCTTGGGCCATCGCGGTAGCCCGCTGGGGATCCCGGTCGGTCACCTCAATGGTTATGATTCCGCTCTTGTGATCTTCGAAGATCGAGGTCCGTTCTTCGAGTCTCCGTCTGGCATCTTCTTCGAGGCCCGTCCAGTAGACCTTTTGAAGCCCGAATCTTTCCACCATGCGATATTCGAGCGTGGCGCTGGTCAGTATTCCGATGAACAGGGCGCCAGAACTCTTCAGTCCCAAGACATCCCCTGCGACCCCTGTCAAAGAGCCGGCCTTGGCGGCAATGGCCGCCATGGCCATGCCTGCGCCCGGCTTGTTGTCTGGAGGCATCAGCCGGGTTCTCGATTCGAACTTCTTGGGCAACAGAAGCGCTAGCAGCATACCCACCAGCAGCCCCATCAGCGTGGCGCGGCTTAGCAACCGTCGGCGCTCCCATAACAGGCGCAGGTAAGGAATCGCCCTTGCCTGCAGCGAATCAGATTCTGGTACCGCGGCCGTCGGCTCTACAAACAGAGGTTGAGGCCCTGACCGAAGTTGAGTTTCGGCATAGGTCTGCGTCACGCGACAGGTCTCCAGGGGCACATAGGGACACGCACCGTCATTTTTTTATGTGGTTGGGGCAAAAGTTCAGCTGAAAAGATGCGGTGAGGTTCGATTGCGCCGCCGGAAGGAGCAGGGGAAAATGCCAGCTTTCATATTGAAGCGAGGACGAAAAGCTGAAACCCTTCGTCAGCATGGCGTTGGCGCGCAGGGCTAGGTCCTGAAGCCAGCCTCCATTCAAAAATGAACGGTCGACGCTATTCTGGCGGTAGGCTAGCTGCAGATCGCTCCGTGGCGAGAAGTGATAGGTAATCCAGCCCTGCTCGCCCCTTCCGCTTCGTCCTGACCAGTTACCGATTAGGTTGCCGTCATTGGTATATCCAGAGCGGTAGCGCGTGTCCCAATAAAAAGCGCCCGGGGCGTATCGGGCGGGGATATTCAGATCGGTGGTCACGCCTTCCAGACGAACTTCGAGATTATGCAGCTTGGGAAGCCGGGGAAAGTAGACCCCGGGATTAATCGCGGGCCGGGTAGAGCCGATCGGCGAGTACTCGTCGATCACCATGGAATCCAAATACACCTGCATCCAGTTGCGCAGCCCCGGAACGCGGTAGGCGAGGTCGAATTCCGAAAGCCGCTTGGCGGGATTTCGGGCGATACCGGCGCGATGGGAATAAAACGTCCGTAAGAAGTTGGCCCAGGTGAAGGGATTGCCGGTGCCTCCAAACTGCGCCGTGAAGCCCATCCCAAACTCCAGGTTGGGGGTGGGATGGAAGCTGAATTTTGTTCCGTGGACAAAAGGCTGCGAGGAAAGATTTGGGCCAAACAGTTGAGGCGAGTACTCCCAGGTCTGTCCTGACAGTCTGCCCAGGAAAAATTCCGATCGCACCGGCCCCAGGAATCGCGAGAGCAACGGAACTTCGTAGGGCGACACGGAATCGATCCGCAGCATGGTCATGGGCGCGGCATTGCTGCTGTAGAGAAAAGGACCGGACTCGCCCGGACCCAGCCACAAGCTTTGCCGGCCGAAGGAAAATTGAATGCCGTTGAAGGTCAGCGAAGCCGTAGCGGTGAGCAACTGGAAGCGATTGATCGCTGTGGTGGCGTTCGCGAGCGGCAGGGTGCCATCTGCCGCGGCCGTCGCCTGCAGGACCGATAGGGGATCGGATCCTGCACCGGGGGCGTGTTGATACTCCCCCTGCAGGGAGAAAGACATTGGACCCGCTTGAGCGTGCGCCGTGACTCCCGATATGGCGTTGAAGCCGGCGGCAAAGGGCCGCCCCTGATCGTTGATGATGGTCTGCCCAAAGTGATAGCCATCGCGGAGCGGGACGCCGCTGATTGAGGTTGTGCGCAAATAAATTGAGTCGAGACTGGCGGCGGAACTACTCTCGCCTTCCAGACGCCGCGCCTCGTCGTGGAATTCTCCGGCCAGCGCGGAAAATATTTTATCCCCGTCGCCAGCTTCGAGATTGTTCCTGCGCTCTTCGGCTTCCTGCAACAGACGGGTGCACTCCATGCGGGTCCAGGGACGGAGACCCAGGTAGGCGTCGGTGACGTAGCCGAGCACGATCAGTCGGTCAAAGGAGGGATACACCCAACTGTCGATCGGAACGTAGGGCGAGCCCATGTTTCTCGGGCTGTGCGAGGTCTCAGTCAAAGAATCGTCAAGCGGGTTGCCCCAGGGAGCGCCGCCCAGGTTCGTATCATGATGGGCGCGGTAGGCCCGACGGCCGAAATACCATCCCAGGGCGCTGCCCACCAGAACGTCGGAAGCAAAGTGTTGTCTTCCCGTGACGCGAGTGAGGGTGACCGCGGAAGCCAGGCCGTAGGCGAAGGTCTGACTCAGGGCGCTGGGATATTCATGGGCCCATACGCTTGCGATTGACCAGGCAACGGCGGCATGCTCAGAGGGGAAGGAACTGCCGCCGCCAAGAAACGTTCCGTGCTGCGAGCCTTGACCGGGACGCTGGCGCTCGAACGCTGACTTGAATAAGTAGGAGACGGCCGTGCTGTTCACGGCGGCTTCTGCGCTGAGCATTCCGGTTTCGGCGAGATGATCATCGCCCTGCATCCGCCCCCACAGGAAGGAGCTCGCTCCCAAACCTACCAGTGAGTAGACCGCATAGTTCGAAACCTCTTGGCTGTGGTAGACGAAGCGGGAAGGAACCTGTTTCTCGATCCAGCTGTCGCTGGCCACAACGGCCGCCATCATGCCCGCGGCGGGAGCCGCCCACTTCAGATCCTTCACCTGAAACTTGCGGGGCATCATCCAGAAGTGTTTCTGGTCATCCACCAGGTGCTTGGCAAAGGGCGACAGCAAGCGGTTTTCCGGATCTTCACCTGGCGGCAGCTCGTAGCCGAAATCCTCATTGGCGGAGACCGAGCCGCTCGCATCAGCCTTCGAGCCAGCGACGGGGACAGTCGCAGAATGCGCGCCGGGCGGCGTCTTCACTGATTGAGCGTGCGCCAATAAATTCAAGAGAATCGTCAAGATCAATGAGGTCGATCGGACAGGTGTACGCCACATGGTGGATCGTGCGCTCAAAAGCTGCGAGCGACCTGAATGGCGATGCCCACGGCGGAGGCCAGTTGCGCCGACTCGAGCGTGGTCTTCCATTTGGTAGTGCCGCTGAAGGCTTTTTCCGGAACCATCACCAGATCGCCCGGCTGCAGCGCCGCGTGGGTAACCCCGCCGCTCAGCATGCCGCCGGAACCGCCCGCCACAGAACCGTCGGCGCGAATGACGATGATTGCTTTTTTATTCGCCATATTCGTGGGACCACCGGCCTGTTGCAAATACCAGCCCGCGCTTTTCCCCGGCCTATACGCCACCGCGGTTGGGTTGTAGACCGAGCCATCGACCATGACAAAAGTTGGTTCTTTCGGAATGTAGATGACATCTCCGGCGCGCACCTGAATATCGGCGGAAGTCGTGGCCCAGTGCGGAATGTCTTTGGTGATGCGGATGGTCAAGCGCCCGCTGGGAGGCGTGCTCTGCAGATTCTGCAGCGCGGCATGCCACTGGTCGACCGCGGCTTCCTTGGCGTTTTTCTGAGCCGGATCCAACTCCGGGATCAGCGCCAGATTGCTGCCGTCAATCTGCACCTGGTGCAGGAGTTGGTCGCGGCTGGTCTGTTCCAGTTCCCGCACCTGCACCCGCTCGAAAATGACTCCGTGGGGATAGGCATCGGAGCGGAAGCCGCCCGCACGCCGCAAGATTGAACTCAAGCGTTCGCCTTCCTGAATGCCGTACGTGCCCGGATGCAACACCTCGCCTTTGACCGCAATGGTCGCGCCCACGTCATTCCACCCCGCCAGTTCGCGGACGGTCAGCACATCGCCGTCGCGCAAGCGCATATCGGTATCCGGCTCGCCGTTCAGGGCGCGAGCCAGGGCAATTACGGTATGCTCGCCGACCACATTCGAACCCTGTTGGATTTCATACCGCGTCAGGTCGGCAGCCTCGGTATAGGCGCCGCGTTTAAGGCCGCCGGCGACGCGGACCAGGCCGGCCACAGTCATGTTCTCGGCGAGCGGATACTTGCCCGGTTGGGCGATTTGCCCTTCAATTTTGACGCTGGGAGGATCGGCTTTTTCGAGGTTCTTGTGGATAAACAAGCGATCCATGGGCTCAAGCGGCACGTTCTCTTTGGCGTCCCCACTGATGGCCTTGGCCAAGTCGACGCTGATGACGCGCAGCTTGCCGTCTGCAGTTTTGCGAAACAGTTGCGCGTCGGAAAGCAGCGCTTCGGGCGTGGTTCCCCCTGCGAGATAGACGGCATCACGCAGATAAGTCTTGCCATTGGTAAAGTGATCGCCCGGGTGATGAACCTCTCCGCTCACCGTGATCAGGGGCGGCTCTTCAAAATCGAAGCGGCTGAAGATGCGCACCGTATCGAATGCCTTGAGCGGAACGTTTTCTTCTCCTCCGTTCATGGCGCCGGCCAGATTGAACGCCAGCACGGTCGGAGAGAAATCGGGAGGGTTCAGCCGAATGATCTCGGCGTGTAGCGCGGCCGGCTCGGGCAGCAGTTCTCTATAGGAGTGAATCAGGTCGGTGAGCCGCATGCCGTCGCGGTAGGCGTACTTGCCGGGATGAAACACGTGGCCGTCCAGGTACACCGTCTTTTCGCTGTAGGCCACGATGGGCGAAATGCGAATCTTGTCGCCATCGTGCACTTCAAACTCCGCCAGCGCCTGGTTGACCTGCTCGGCGGTGTTGTCTTCGGGCAAGTCGAGACGCAACATGGTCCGACTTTCGTGCGCTACCACGCGCTCCACTTCGATGTGGCGCAAGGTGCCGGTCGTCAGAACTCCACCGGCGAGTTCGAGAACTTCGGCAAGATGCATCTCCCCCTTCAATTCATAAATCGCCGGACGGCGCACCGTGCCCTCCACCGTGACCTGCGGACCAAGCGGGGGAATCTGGATGGTGTCTCCGGCCTCGAGCCGTTGGCCTCCATCGCGCACTCCGTGAAGCAGCAGGTCATACACGTCGGCGCTCTCGATGAGTTGGTTCGCCCGCAGATGACGCAGAATCCGCACCGAACCGCGGGAAGTGGGGCCACCGGCGAGATAAAGCGCGTTCAAAGGCGTGGAGAGGGCGCTGACATCGTACGCGCCCGGGCGTGCCACGTCGCCGACGACATACACGCGCACGGTGCGCAAGCGGGCCAGCGAGACATCCACTTGCGCGGCCCGGTATTGCGTCCGCATCCGGGCCTGCATGAGTTGTTGCACTTCTGCCAGGCTCTTGCCTGCGACTTGGACCGCCCCGGAGTCGGGCAGCATCACCAGTCCCTGGCGATCGACGGCGCGCTGCAGGCGGCCGGAAACGCTTCCCCAGATTTCAATGCTCAAGCCGTCGCCGGGTCCCACTATATAATCCGGGCCGACCGGCATGTCCATGGGCAGCATGTCGTAATTGCCGCTGCCGTTCTGAAATACGTCCAGCCCGAAACGCCGCGGAACCGGCGAGCTTTTTGAGACCTGCTTATACAGATCGTAGAGGGAGGGAATGTCCTGATACGGATTTGGCTGGGTGCGGATAGCCGGCTGATCGCGGTCGACTTCGGAACGGCGACGCTCGGGCTGACGGAACCGGGGCCTTGGTTGCAAATTCGCCGATGCTGGGCTCGACTCACGCCTTGGAAATGAGCTTCCGAATGAAGAACCGAGCTCGCTCGGGAAAGATTCCGGTCCGCGAGTCCCGGCCTCTGGACGGACATTCGCGACAGGATCCTCGCCCATGCTGGCCTGAAGCAGGCCTGGCAATTCGCCGGGAGTCACGCGCGGCATGTTGCCGGAGCCGGGTGGCGGAGCCTCGAAGTCATCACGAGCCGGAGGCTCGGTCCCCGCCAGACTTTGGAACCGCGAATAGTTGGGAGCGAAATCGGGCAGAGGTTCGGCGGGACTCGGTTCCGGTTCCGGCGGTGTTTCCTGCAGTTGCGGCTGGCGTGGTGCCGTCCCGCGGTGAGAGGGCCAATATTGCTCCTCTTGCGAACCCTTGGGCTCCCGCCGCTCGTCTTCTTCGGCCGGTTGAGCGGAAGAGGGGTGCGGACGCCATTCCGGGTTCGGCTGAAGTTCATCCATCCTGGGCTTGGCTCGAACGTACCTTCTGGCTTCAATTTCACGAGTAGCAAGAATACGGACGGTGTTGTCCAGTTGCAGAAGAGAAAAGAGATTATCGTCGCTCAGATCGTCGGGATCGAGCAAGCGGCCCTGCTCGTAGGCTTTACGCACGAGGAGTTTCTTGACTTCAAGAAGCAAGCCCGGCTCGCGATCCAGGATCTGCCGGATAGCCGCGGCCGAAAGCGACACCATCTGTTCCGCTTGCTGGCCGGCGCGGTCCTCGTTGCGGTCCTTCTCATAGGGCACTCGCTGAGTCTGACTATAGGAGGCAGTTCCCTGCCCCAGACACAGGCCTACCAAGACTAGGAGTGGCGGGAGCACTCGCCTCCGAAGTTCGGTCTTCAGCATAGCCATACCTTTCCTAGCAATGGACAATGAACAATGATGGGCTAGCGGCAAGGTTCCACATCGGTCTCGGCGATTTCCACGGCCACCGACCGCATGAGAATGTCGATGGAGACCACGAGCCGCAGCCCTTCCTTGCGACGCAAAAAAAATCCTTCCAGTCCTACCATGGGGCCTCTGCGCACGCGCACCCGGCAGCCGGCCTGGAGGTAGGGATGCGGCTCCATTCGCACGCCGCCGAAGACCTGGCGAAAGGCCTCAATCTCGCTGGCCAGCAACGGGGTTGGCTTACCCTGAGAGCTGATGATACTGACGACCCCGGGAATCTCCAGAACTCGCAGGCGGTCCCGCAGCGCCACGTGAACGAATACGTAGCTGGGAAAGAGTGGAAGTAGGACTTCCTTGCGGCGGTCCTTCCAGCGGTGGGCTGCCCAGTAGAGGGGCACGAAGCCCTTCAAGCGGCGCCGCTCCATTTGCTCAGCGACCCGCTTCTCGTGACGCACGCAGGTGTAAACCGCATACCAGCTTGCGACAATGGCTGGATCTGCGGACTGAGTCTCAACGTTTTGCAACAATGGAGCAGGGTCATTCAAAGTCATGATCCACCTACCGCTGCCTACAGCTTCGCCACCTCACTTACAAGATCGATTCGAAAGATTTCGAAGTAATCTTGTGCGATTCCTTACAGTTAGAGGCGAGAACTTTACTTGCCCGCTACTCGCTTTCAAATTCTGGTGGCGCCCACTACCGAGGGCGAATCGCGCAACGCGCTCAGGATCCCCGCCTCGGAACTCTCCACCGGCCTGGTGCGAATATCGACGATCGCCCAATAAAGAATTCCGCGATTCTGTTCCGGAGCCAGCGCCACAATTTTCATGTGCGGATATCTGCCGAGTAAGAATCCACACTCTCCCGTGCGATTGTCCTGATCGTCTAAAGCAACGATGAGCACATCCGGTTGCACCTGCTCGACAATCTCAGTAAGGTTCTCGATCGGCTGGATGTCTCCGACGATCTCGATATCTGGCTGATCAGCGATGGTGGCCAATACGATTTCACGCATCAGCCGTGGCCGGTTGGCGACCAGCACCCTCATACGTTTCATCGCAGATTTCCTCGCATCCGTAGTATGTGGCCAGCGGGAAAAAAGACAAGGTTCAAAAATGACCCAGCGTAAATTCTCAGTCCGCGGGAAAACCAGCGGTTCATGTCGACGGCTGTTGAGGCCCAATGAAAGTACTAACGAAGCCTATTCACCTCCGCGAGGGGAGTTTGGGGACTGGCTCACTCTGACCTTGGTCCCAAATCGGTACGGAATTTGAACTATCCCGCCTATTCGGGCGCACGAAACTCTGTCGATAGCCTTTAAGATGATGTGAACGCAACCGGTACTCGCGTGGTTCGACGAAGGAGTTGTTCATGTCTGGTGTCGACGTAAGGGTATTCCTGCTCTGTGGGAATCGCCTGCTGCGAGAGGCGTTACTGCGAATTCTCGGCAAGCGGGCTGGTTTAGTCATTGTTGGCGCTTCCGGCTATTCGCGGGACACACTGAAGACTTTGATTGCTTGTGAACCGCAAATCATCTTGCTCGATTTTCTGGGCGAGGCATTCGCGGAACCATTACTGCTGCGTCATATCCACGAAGCGCTATCAGCAACCCGGACAGTGATGGTGGGAATGGAAGCAAGGGAGGAGCATTTCTTTCAGTCCGTCCGCGAGGGTGCTGCCGGATACGTGCTCCGGGAGGCGTCCGCAGCAGAGGTGCTAGGAGCCATACGTTCGGTGGCGGCTGGCGAGGCAGTTTGCCCGGCATGTTTTTCGGCCACCCTGTTCCGATGTGCCTCGCAGTTGCTGACGATGCGGGAAAATCTGCGGTCGCGCGGCCCGTCCGAACTCAGCCGGCGTGAGCAACAACTGGTAGCGTTGGTGTGCGGGGGGGATACCAACAAAGAGATTGCTTCCCGTCTGCATCTCTCCCCGCACACGGTGAAGAACCATATCTATCGCATACTGAAGAAGACGGGAGCTTCCGACCGAATCTCGCTGGCTGACCACTATAGGGCGGTTGCCCGGAGTGATCGCTTTGAACCCGCTCCACAACTTGTGACGGGGACTAGGCTGATCGTTTAACAGAGCAATTTCCGACGTTCGAGAGTCCAGGAGACGATTCACTTTTCCAGAAAATCTGGCGGAGAGAGAGAGAGAGACGGCGTAGGCAGCATAGAAATCCAAAGGCCTGCGCAGACCTGATTCACCCGATTGCAGGGTGTAGTGTCGGCGTCTAACAGCCTCAACATCTGCGCCATTGTTCTACATCAACTCTTCAACGAAACCCCGGGTCACGTCCACTGGTATCCGCGTATCAGCATACGCGAGGGGGCCTGCGTTCAGTACCGGTTCGGCTCCGTGCAGGGTCGGCACGTCGGTGCGTTCAAAGAACTTCCCGATTGGAATCTCTTCATCCCAAAGCAGAGACTTCCCCATGGCGGCCATCCAGTCCGTTGAATCGTACGCTGGATCGTCTTCGAGCTTTTTCACGCGCGGGCGGAACCATTGGTAGGTGTTGTCATGGTTGTAGGTGACGCACGGGCTGAAGACATCCAGGAACGAGAAGCCCTTGTGCCGGATGCCTTGCTTGATCAGTTCCGTCAAATGTTTCTGTTCCGCGCTAAAGCCGCGGGCAACGAATGTGGCCCCAGCGGCCAGAGCCAGCGAAATTGGATTCACCGGCGCTTCGATGTTGCCGAAGGGCATGCTTTTCGTCTTCATGCCGACGCGGCTGGTAGGTGAGGTCTGGCCGGTGGTGAGGCCGTAGATCTGGTTGTCCATCACGATATAGAGCAGGTCCACGTTGCGGCGCATGCTGTGCACGAAGTGATTGCCGCCGATGCCGAAGCCGTCACCGTCGCCACCTGTCACCAGTACGGTCAGATCGTGATTCGCAAGCTTTACTCCAGTAGCTACAGCGAGAGCCCGGCCGTGCAGGGTGTGCATGCCGTAGGTGTTGATGAAGCCTGGGAAGTTTGACGAACAGCCGATGCCGCTGATGGTCACCACGTTGTGGTTCGGTATCTGCAACTCGACCAGAGCCTTCTGGACCGCCGCCAGGACACCAAAATCACCGCATCCCGGACACCAATCGGGATCGACTTTGCCTTTGAAGTCATTCATTGCCACGTGGTTGGTGCCTGCTAGAGCTGTCGCCATCTTCAGTTCTCCTCAAACCTGATTTCATCAAACCAGATTCATCAAACCAAGATTTCATGGGCGGGTACAGAGAGCTTGGTTTTGCCACCCAGCTGTTCCTTTACTGCGTCGACGATGTGGTGCGGCATGAATGGTTCCCCATCGTACTTTCGTATATACCCATCCGGCACGAAACTGGTTTCGCTGCGCAGGTAGCGGGCGAACTGGCCGCTGTAGTTGTTCTCCACAATGATTGTGTGCCGCGCGTCTTTGAGGATTTCTAGAATTGCGTCGCCGTGCAGCGGCACCAGCCAGCGGATCTGGAGCTGATTGGCCGAAATGCCTTGCTCAGTAAGGATCTCGCAGGCTTCCTCGATAACTCCCTTCGTCGATCCCCAGCCGATCAATGTGACCTCAGCATCGCGCCGGCCCCACAGCACGGGCGGAGGCACCGCGGCTTCAATGCCGACAACCTTCCGCATCCGCTTTTCCATCATGGCGCGGCGTTTCGTCGGATTGGTGAATTCATCGCTGATCAGGACGCCGTCTTCATCGTGTTCGTCACTCGAAGCCGTGTGGGTGTAACCGGCAACACCGGGAATGGCGCGCGGGGAAATGCCGCTTTCAGTGATCTTGTATCGCTTATACACGCCGTCGCCATTTGGCTCGGAGGAGGCTGCGGTAATCAGCTCTCCGCGATCAATGAAGGGGGCAAAGTCCAAGTCCTTGGGGTCGACGCTGAGCCTGCCTTCCGACAGCAATAGATCGCACAAAACGATGCCCGGGCATTGGAACCGGTCAGCGATATTGAAAATCTCGGGAATGATTTTGAAGCAATCTCCAATATCGAGAGGTGCGCCCAGCACCCGGGGATAGTCGCCGAAGGCAGCGCCCAACATTTGCCAGAGATCGCCTTGCTCGGTCTTGGTGGGAACGCCGGTGGACGGGCCGGCCCGCTGGCAGTCGATGACCACCACCGGAGTTTCCATCATGGCGGAGAGCCCGAGGCCCTCAGTCATCAAGGCAAAGCCGCCACCGGAGGTAGCGCACATGGACCGGACGCCGGCGTGAGCAGCCCCGATCGCCATATTCACCACACCGATCTCATCTTCCACCTGACGGACCATGATGCCG
>Ga0210405_10000167_pt1 | contig 92749 bp, 76 predicted proteins | sample IncBWH11MmetaG_FD_155492 | JGI IMG/M metagenome (GOLD analysis project Ga0210405, IMG submission 155492) | Forest soil microbial communities from Barre Woods Harvard Forest LTER site, Petersham, Massachusetts, United States - Inc-BW-H-11-M | ecosystem: Environmental > Terrestrial > Soil >... | reverse complement strand
GAGGCCAGCGAAGACCATCGGCTTGATTTCTTCGAAGCCGGGAAGAGCTTCGAAGGCGGGGTTGGCGTCGTCGGTGATGGTATCGCCGATTTTCGAGTCGGCGACATTCTTGATGTTCGCGATCAGGAACCCGACTTCGCCGGCTTTCAGTTCCTCGATCTCAACCGGCTTGGGGCTTTGCACTCCGAGGGTTTCGGCGTCGAAGGTGGTGCCGTTCGACCACAGGCGAATTCTCTGGCCTTTGCGCAATGTGCCCTGGAAGACGCGCGTGAGGATCACCACGCCACGATAAGCGTCGAACCAGGAATCGAAAACGAGCGCCTGCAGGCGGCTGTCAGGATTTCCTTTTGGCGGTGGAACGCGCTTCACAATGGCTTCGAGAACATCGGGCACGCCCTGGCCAGTCTTGGCGCTGATGAGCACTGCGTCGGACGCGTCGAGGCCGACAGCGCTTTCGATCATTTCTTTGGTGCGGGGAATGTCGGCGCTTTGCAGATCGATCTTGTTGATGACGGGAATGATTTCGAGGCCGTTGTTGATGGCCAAGTAGGCATTGGCGAGGGTTTGGGCTTCGACGCCTTGCGAAGCGTCGACTACCAGCAGTGCGCCCTCGCAGGAGGCGAGCGAGCGCGAAACTTCGTAGGAGAAGTCGACGTGGCCGGGAGTGTCGATTAAATTGAGCTGGTAAGTTTGTCCATCGTGCGCGGTGTACATCATGCGGACGGCGTGGGCTTTGATGGTGATACCGCGTTCGCGCTCCAGGTCCATAGAGTCGAGGACTTGAGCCTGCATCTCGCGCGCGGTGAGCGATCCGGTAAGCTCGAGCAGACGGTCCGCCAGAGTGGATTTACCGTGGTCGATATGCGCGATGATGGCAAAGTTGCGGAGGAAAGCGGCGTCCATAGGTTGAAGGCTGAGCTTTACGGGTTAACCTTTAATTTTAACAGGCGTGGAGCGAGACTCAGTACCTAGTACCCAGTACCTGGTACCCAGTGCGGCGTTCTAACTTGGCAGTGTCGGTCATCGGTTAGAGTAACAGCATGAGCGAAGTATTATGAGCGAATCACCATTTACAGCGATCGATCACGTACAACTCGCGATGCCTCCGGGCGAGGAGGAGAAGGCGCGCGCTTTTTATGGAGGGCTTCTGGGAATGAAGGAAGTGCCTAAGCCACCGGAACTCGCGAAGCGCGGCGGATGCTGGTTTGAGAGCGGTGATGTGCAGATTCATCTTGGAGTGGAAAACGATTTTCGTGCGGCGAAGAAGGCGCATCCGGCGTTGCGGTGCCATGACTATGCGGCTTTGGTACAGGCGTTGCGGGATTCGGGAGTTGCGGTAAGCGAGCCGGACGATATTCCGGGGGTGAGGCGATGCCACGTGCATGATCCGTTCGGGAATCGGATTGAGTTGGTTGGCTAGGGTGCGGATCCTGATGTGCTGCTTTCCCCGCATTCGTGGCGACGTTCAGGCGTCCCTTCGGGACGCGTTACGGTTTGCGGCTTTTTACCCGGCGCTGAACGCGCCGGGCTACTTTCAAACGCCCGCTCCGGGGCGCATCGGTAGCATCTTCGATGCTATTTAATAAACCACCGCGCAACAGTGCGACTCGCCGATGGGTCCCTCATCCGGTACAATCCTGCGACTGGATTTTCCACGCGAGGTGGGACGTATGCGGAAGTTGGCTTTCGTATTGGCTTGCGTCTTGGTTGCGATCAGCGTTGCGGCGGGACAGACTCTATCGCCGCAGGTGCGCGGCTTTGTGAAGGTGGATGCGCCGGTGGTTGCCCTCACGCACGTGCGCGTGATTGATGGCACGGGCGCGGCGGCGCGGGGAGATCAGACGGTGGTTCTCAGCCACGGAAAGATCGAGTCGGTGTCCGATGCTGCGTCGGCGAGCGTTCCAAAAGATGCGCAGGTGCTCGATCTGCACGGTTATAGCGTGATTCCTGGCTTGGTCGGGATGCACGATCACCTGGTTTATCCCCTGGGCAATGGTATCTACGGGGAGATGGCGTTCAGCTTTCCGCGGTTGTATCTGGCCGGCGGCGTGACAACGATTCGAACGACCGGTGCGCTGGAGCCCTACACCGATATCGAACTCAAGAAGCAGATCGATAAGGGAGAAACGCCGGGGCCAAAAATTCACGTGACCGGACCTTATCTTGAAGGCGCGGGAACCTTTGCGCTGCAGATGCACCAGCTCGCAGGGCCCGAGGACGCGACGAAGACCATCAACTATTGGCTGGATGAGGGCGTAGACAGTTTTAAAGCGTACATGTTCATTACTCCGGCGGAGCTTTCAGCCGCGGTGACTGCGGCTCACAAGCGCGGCGCTAAGGTTACGGGACATCTTTGTTCGATTGGATTTCGAGAGGCGGCTGCGATTGGAATCGACGACCTCGAACACGGGTTACTCGTGGATACGGAATTTTTTCCGTGGAAGAAGCCGGGCGAATGTCCGGATAAGCTTGACGACGAATTCATTTCCAAGCTGAATGTGCAGAGTGGTCCGGTGCACGACATGATTATCGACCTCGTGCAGCACCACGTCGCGGTTACATCGACGTTGCCGGTGTTTGAGATGTTTGTGCCGGGACGGCCTACGATTCAGCAGCGCGTGCTCGATGCGCTTTCGCTTGACACTCGCAGCGCATTTCTTAACAGCAAGGAGCGCGTGGCCGATATGAGCCTTATCCGACAGCGTTACCAGAGCGACACTTCGCCCTGGCCAGCGGCTTTCAAGAAGGAAATGGAATTCGAGCACGCGTTCGCGCAGGCTGGAGGGCTGTTGCTGGCAGGACTCGATCCCACGGGCATGGGAGGCGTAATCGCGGGCTTTGGCGATCAGCGCGAGGTGGAGTTGCTAGTAGAAGCCGGGTTCACACCGGTGGAAGCGATTCATATCGCGACCGCAAACGGCGCGCAGTTTCTGGGGGAATTGGACCGCGTCGGCACGATTGCGCCAGGGAAACGGGCGGATCTGGTGGTGGTCAAAGGCGATCCCTCGAAGAAAATTGAAGACATTGAAAATGTTGAGACGGTGTTCAAGGACGGCGTGGGATACGACTCGGCGAAGCTGATCGAGTCGGTGCGTGGCGTGGTGGGGAGCCGATAGGAGCTAGTACCCGGTACCTAGTACCTAGTTATGAAAACCATGCTGGGCTTATCATCCGGCGGCTCATGTTTTTCCGCTAGAATCTGGTCGCATGATCGTTCTTGCCTCCGCTTCACCTCGACGTCAGGAATTACTGCGCAGCGCTGGGATCTCGTTTACGGTGCAACCGGCGGATATCGATGAGACACCGCGGGGCGGCGAAGCGCCACGGGATTGTGCGGAACGGCTGGCGCGGGAAAAGGCGCTGGCGGTTTTTCGGATCCGGCCACAGGAATATGTTCTGGGCGCAGACACTATTGTGGTGATTGATGACATGATCCTGGGCAAGCCGCGTGACGTGGGCGATGCGGACCGCATGTTGCGATTATTGTCGGGACGCACGCACGCGGTGATTACGGGGGTTTGCGTCATAAGCCCCGTGACCTCTGAGAGGACTGCTTCCGAAATCACCCTGGTCACAATGTGCGACGTTTCTGACGATGAAATCCGCGACTACGTCGCGACCGGCGAACCAATGGACAAAGCGGGAGCTTATGCGATTCAGGGTCTCGCCTCGCGCTGGATTCCGCGTATCGAGGGCGATTACAGCAATGTGGTGGGATTGCCTGTGGCGCTGGTGTATCGGATGTTGCGAGAGCGGGGAGCGATTTGACGTCAACCGTAATTGGTAATCTAGGACTTCTTTTCTTCTTCTTTTTTTTCTTTCTTCTCTTCTTCGTTTTCTTTCATCGCAGACTTGAAGTTACGAATGCCTTCGCCCAGGCCCTTGCCGACCGCAACAAATTTGCCACTACCAAAGACCAGAAGTGCGATTGCAATCAATAAAAGCAAGTGAAAAGGCTGAAAGAGACCCTCGCCCATAACTCCTCCAAGGTTTCCGTCGCTTGCGGCAAGCGGGGCGGAACTGCTTGTCAAAAGTCTAGGCTATGCCAACTTCAGAGTCAAAGAGAGAGTGTGGGCGCCGCACCGGGCGCTTACCAGGAGGGCAATTCAAAGTTTATTCTTGAATGGACATTTGTGGAGGCGGCGGTGATCCCTAAGAGTCGGTTTCTTCTAGTGGTTGTGCTGGCAATAGCAGCAGCGCTTTCGTATTTATCTATTAGCGCCCAAAACCCTCCAGCAGCCACGCCGGGCGAGCATCGCAAGACGAGCGAGCCTTACACGGGCGATCTCACCATTTTCGAGTCGCCCGGGCGGGAAAAGCGTTTGCAGATCGACCGTGTCATGGACATTCTCGGCATCACGGCTGGCAAAACAGTCGCTGATATCGGAGCGGGATCAGGATGGTTCACGGTTCGAGCGGCGCGGCGAGTAGGTGAGAGCGGTACTGTTTATGCGGAGGACATCAATCCGGAAGCGATCCACTATATCGAGGCACGCGCACAAAAAGAGCACCTGAGCAACGTCAAGACTATCCTTGGCAAAGCCGACGACCCACTGCTTCCCGTTGGCAGTGTGGATGCAATTTTACTGTTGAAGACCTATCACGAAGTTGCCGAACCGATTGCTCTGTTGCGGAAGCTGCGGACATCGCTTCGTTCCGGCGCCAAGCTCGGAATCATCGACCGCAACGGCAATGGCGAGGATCATGGAGTTGGGTGCGATGTCGTCCTCAAGGAAGCCGAGCAGGCGGGCTACCGCTTGCAGAAACAGTATGACTTTGTTAAGGGCGACAAAATGGATTACTTCCTGGTCCTGACTCTCAAAGAATAGTTCCCAGAGAATAGCGTTGTTACTCAGACTGCTTCAATCATTCCTGCCAGCAATAGAGCCCGGCGCGGCAATTCGGAGATCACGATGTATTCATGGATGGCGTGCGCGCCCGCGCCGACGGCGCCCAGGCCGTCGAGCGTAGGAACGCCAATGCCGGCGGTAAAGTTTCCGTCGGAGCCGCCGCCCACCGTGGCTTCCTCGAGCTTCCATCCCAATTCGCCGACAATCTGCTGAGCTTTCTTGTACAGCTTGGCTACGCCGGCAGTTCGCTCCATCGGAGGGCGGTTGATGCCGCCTTCGATTTCGAGTTTGCAATGTTTGTCGAAGGGCTTGAGTGAGCGAAGCTTTCGTTCGAGGCCAGCAGCTTGGTGGATGGCTTTGATGCGAACGTCGATCGCCACCGAGGCTTCGGCCGCGACAACGTTGGTGCGCGTTCCTCCCTGGATTACTCCGGCGTTGACCGAGATGCCTTGCCGCAGATTATTCAGTTTCGAAATTGCCACGATTTGTCGCGAGAGCTCGAGAATGGCGCTATGGCCACTGCCAGGGTCGAGACCCGCGTGCGCCGCGATACCCTGCACCTGAAGCGTGAATTCGCCTACGCCCTTACGCGCTGTTTTCACTGCGCCGCGAAGTCCTGCGGCGGGCTCCAGTACCAGGACGCCGTCGGACTCTCTCGCGAGACGTTCAGTGATCTGGCGCGAAGAGTGGCTGCCGACTTCTTCATCGGAGACGAGAAAAACCGTGACCGGACGGGGCAGATCGCCGTGCCACGCCTGCAGCGCTTCGATGGCATGAAGCATGAGCGCAATGCCCGATTTCATGTCGAGAACGCCAGGGCCGTGCAGGTTGCCATTCTCGATTTTGCATGGCATGTTGGCGAGCGTGCCCAGCGGGTAAACGGTGTCGTGGTGACCGAGCAGCAGGATCGGACGACGGTTAGGCGACCCGGACTTGGAGCCGAAGTCGATTTGCAAACTGTCGCCGAAGTCGGCGCTGCGATGGAGTTTCGCGCGTCCCCCAAGCGCTTCGAACTCAGAGGCAAGCACGGAAGCCATGTGGTCTGCCGACGGTTTGTGGTCGCTGGGAGATTCGATCTCGACGAACTTGCGCGCAGTCTGGACTATGTGACTCTGATGCTCGGAGAGATAGCGCAGGCGGTCGGCCCATGCGTGCTTGGTTGCAGATGCTGGCATTTTCTTGGCGGTCGTATGGGGCACAATTCCTCTTCAGTTTGCTGGCAGTGGCGAGCTGTCGAGCTTCGCTCGACAGACAGCCGAGGGCGGCTGTCCCTACATGAGTACTGGTGCACACTCAGTCTTACTCGAGGCCCTCGCTTCGTTATGAATGCAACGCGGTACAGTATAATCTTCAGGCTGATTGAGACGAACTGACTGAACTTAACCTGACGGGAACGAACCGACCAAGCGAATCATGACTGAAAGCACCTCGCCGGACGAAGGCGCACCTAAGACGGGGCTCGACATTCACGAGATCCTCAAAATTCTGCCGCACCGCTATCCTCTGCTGCTGATCGACCGCGTGCTGGAGTTGAAGCGCAAAGAGAGCATCGTGGCGATCAAGAACGTCACCATCAATGAGCCGTTTTTCAACGGACATTTTCCGGGGCTGCCGATTATGCCGGGGGTGCTGATTGTGGAGGCGATTGCGCAAGCTGGAGGCGCGTTGCTGTTGACCGAAGTGGAAGATCGCAACGACAAAGTGATGGTATTCACCGGAATCGATCGCGCGAAGTTTCGCCGTCCGGTGAGCCCGGGCGACCAGCTGCGAATCGAGGTGGAAGTGAAGGGCTGGCGCGCGATCCCTCGCATGATCGCGGCGAAAATGCACGGCGTCGCATATGTTGCGGGCAAGCGCGTGGCGGAGGCGACGGTATCTTGCCAACTTATCGACAGCTCACGCGGGCGCGGCGACGCTGCCGACGGGAACGGCGAAGGCGCGACTGCGGAATGAGGTCTGACCTCGGCCGGAAGTTGAACCTGAAAAAATCTCATCACGCATGAACGTGCATCCCACGGCGATTCATCCTTCGACGACTCATCCTATGGCGATCCATCCCACGGCGATCATTGACCCCCGAGCCAAAGTTCCAGCGTCGTGCAAGGTCGGCCCTTATTGTGTGATCGGCGCGGATGTTGAGCTTGGGGAGAATTGCCGTCTGGTGTCGCACGTCGCGATTGAAGGTCCGACGAAAATCGGCGCAGACAATGGATTTTTTCCGTTCTGTGCCATCGGCATGGCGCCGCAGGACGTTACCTACGCAGGTGAGCCGACGCGGCTGGAGATTGGCGACCACAACGAGATTCGCGAGTGTGTGACCATCAGCCGCGGCACGGTGAAGGGCGGTGGGCTGACGCGCGTTGGCAGCCACACGCTGATCATGGCTTACACGCACATCGGACACGACAGCGTGATCGGCGACCACTGCATGCTGGTGAATGGCGCGACGCTGGGCGGGCATGTGACGGTGGAAGAATGGGCGGTAGTGGGCGCGCTGTGCCCGGTGCATCAGTTTGTGCGCATCGGGGCGCACGCTTATGTTGGCGGCGGGACCACGATCACGCAGGATGTGTTGCCATTTTCCATGACGTCGGCCGCACGGAACACGCATGCGTACGGAATGAATAAGGTTGGGCTGGAGCGGCGCGGATTTTCTAAAGAGCGGATTCGCAGGATTCATCATGCTTATAAGACTCTGCTGGCGTCGAAGATGAATACGTCGCAGGCGCTGGAGAAGTTGAAGGCCGAAGCGGATCGAGGCGAGGATGTGGAGATGCTGATTCGATTTATTGAGGCTTCGGAGCGGGGGATTATCAAGTAAGGAGTGTCCGCTTCTTAACTTTGACGAACGGGTGACTTGAGCCGGGTTTGGCGTTGAGTGGGATTTTCAGTTCTCCCTCGCTCGCTGACAGGCCTGATTCGGGACCGGTCCCGGTATCGCACAGCCTGTGGATAACTCTGGTTCTTGTGCAAATCTTTTCCCTTTTATTCGCCCAGCAGTTTCGGCATACTTGGCTCCGAGGAAACTCAAAAGGCGTTCATTGCATGAGTGAAGGACTGGTTTTTCCGAATATTACGCAACACGAGCACCTTAGAGGCTTTTTTTATCCACGCGAGCCAAGGAAAGGAAACGCAGAGTACGCGCCTGATCACCGGTTTAGGCTTCTCGATTTATTCTGCTGCGCGGGTGGTGCAGGCGTGGGTTACAAAAATGCGGGGTTCGACGTCGTCGGGGTTGACGTTAAGCCTCAGCCGAACTACCCGTTGCCTTTCATCCAGTGCGACGCGCTCAAGCTGCACCCGAGTTTCATCTCACTTTTCGACGCAGTGCATGCGTCTCCGCCCTGTCAGTCCTATTCGGATTTAGCAAAGAGAAACGGCAACGCCGATGCCTGGCCGCGGCTTATCGATCCGGTACGGGATGTGCTAGTCCGATCAGGCCTACCGTACATCATAGAAAATGTGGAGGGCGCTCCGTTGCACAGTCCCGTGATGTTGTGTGGGACGATGTTCAAAGGCCTGCGTGTGATACGCCATCGACTTTTTGAGGTCAACTTCCCTATACTAACGCCCAAGCATGGAAAGCATCCCAAAGTACATACATTCGACAAAAGGAAGTCACACTACGGAAAGACGAACGATATGCGCGACTTCGTGCAAGTTACTGGCGGTGGCAATTGCACCATCGCTGCGGCACGAGATGCTATGCAAATAGGCTGGATGACTAAGATGGAGTTGAACGAATCGATCCCTCCAGCGTATACGCAATTCATCGGCAAGCAACTTGTTCAATATCTAGTTGCTCAAGATCGGCGCTCTTGCGATAACCACAAATGGGCGTCGGAGCGAGCGTGAGGGGAACGGGGAACAGCATTGCGGCGGTCACGCCCTAACGAAGAGCCGGAGGCGCTCAGATTATCCCTCATCAGCCTCCTTACCAATTTTGCGATCAAGCTGAGATCCGCTGATCTTCGAGCTAAAGTCATCGAATTGGTTCCAGCCTTTCATAAGCTCCGCGACCTCGGGTGCTCACTAGTTCCAAAGAACGAAGGATCTTCCGCTAGGGATCGAATCCTCGCCTATTTGAGGCGCTATCCACATGTTGTGATCAATGGCGATGAATTGATGGTCGTCTCGGGAATCTCCGAATGGGCGCGCAGGCTGAGGGAGCTTCGGGTCCAGTTCGGCTGGGCGATTTACTCGGGTGTGACATTCCATGATATGGCAGAAGCGGCGAACGCAGTACAAGACGATGAGGAGATTGCTGCACTGGAATCTGCCACTGGTGTTCACCCGTCGAAAGTAAAACCTGACCAATATGTCCTAATGAACGAAGAGCAGGATCGACAAGCTGCTCACAGATGGAATGTGTTGAATGAGGTGAGGCGGAAGAAGATCTCGGTCACAGATAAGATAATCGAATATTTCAGAAAGAATATCGGCGCGCAGATTACGGGTGAAGAACTCAAATATTTGGCTAAAGACAAGAAGGAGTGGGCGAGGCGGGTCCGCGAGTTAAGGACGGAACAAGGCTGGCCGATTGCGACGAAGAATAGCGGACGTCTAGATTTGGCGGTTGGAGTGTATGTGCTTGAAGAAGACCGGCAAACCTACGAACACGACCGAAGAATACCGGATCCGGTACGAGTCGCAGTACTGCGGAGGGATGGGTTTAAGTGCGTCCGATGTGGGTGGACCCGCACCATGCTCTCACCAGAGGACCCCAGGAAGATGCTTGAACTCCATCACGTAAAGCATCACCTAGACAAAGGAGAAAACACTGTCGATAACCTCATCACACTATGCAATGTGGACCATGACGAGGAGCATCGTCGTCACTAGTCGTAATTTCCTCTTAAGAGCAGTAACATCGTTCCAGTGGACCGCCTAACCCGAGAGCAAAGATCGGCCGCGATGCGTGCTGTTCGGGCCAAAAACACTGCTGCAGAGATTGCAGTACGTCGGCTTCTGTTTAGTCTCGGATTTCGCTATCGGCTCCACGCAGCGGAGTTGCCTGGAAAGCCTGACATCGTTCTTCGACGTCGGCGTTGCGCATTGTTCGTGAACGGGTGTTTTTGGCACGGCCATCGCTGCAGACGTGGTGCGCTACCTTCCTCGAATGTCGGGTTCTGGCTACTAAAGATCGAGGGCAATCGGAAGCGTGATCGGAGAGTGCGGAATCAACTTAGGAAGAATGGTTGGCACGTTTTGACCATTTGGGAATGCGAGACTCGCCACGTTGAACGATTAAGTGAAAAGATCCGAAAATTCTTCCAGTCCTGAGGTCGCTATGAGAGGGATTCGATTCGTTACGGACGACAAGGGCCACCGCGTGGCCGTGCAGATCGACCTAAAAAAGCACGGGGCCATCTGGGAAGATTTCTGGGATGGTCTTATTTCCGAATCGCGCCGCAAGGAAAAAAGTATCCCATACGAGCAATACCGCACCAGTCGCGTGAAGCGCAGCCAGTCGCGTGGCTAACTATTCCGTCGTCCTCAAATCGTCCGCCCAGAAAGAACTCGACGCTCTTGACGATGCCGTCTTTCGCCGCATCGACCGCAAGATTCTAGCGCTGGCCGAAGATCCGCGCCCAGCAGGATGCAAGAAACTCAAAGGCTATAAAGACCAGTGGCGCATAAGGATAGGGGACTGGCGCGTAGTCTACCTCATAGACGATTTTGCTAAGCGCGTGAGCGTAACTCGCGTCGCGCACCGCCGCGAAGTTTACGACGTCTAGCCCAACTTAAATGCATGTGCGGATCGGATGCTAGACTGACTCGTCGGTCGATTCGCGCTCATGCCTTCCCAGGACAAAAAGCTTGGCCTAATCGCCGGCAATGGCACGTTTCCACTGCTCGTGCTGGACGCGGCTCGGGCACAGGGGTTTGAGGTTGTCGTCGTCGCGATCAAAGAAGAAGCTTCGGCTGAGATTGAGTCTCACGACGCGGCTGCGGTTCACTGGCTGTCGTTGGGCGAGCTTTCGAAGCTGATCGAAACTTTTCAGCGCGAGGGCGTGCGGCGGGCGATCATGGCCGGGCAGGTGAAGCATAAACAGATTTTCTCAGCGATCCGGCCAGATTGGCGGCTGGCCAAGCTTTTGCTCTCGCTCACCACGCGCAATACCGACAGTTTGCTGGGCGCGGTGGCCAAGGTGCTTGCCGAAGAAGGCATCACTTTGGAAAGTTCGACTTCTCTGCTGGAGCCACTGCTGGTGAAAACTGGGGTGTTTACGCGGCGCGCGCCTACCGAACAGGAACGCAAGAACATCGACTACGGGCGCGGTGTGGCGCGGCAACTGGCGCAGCATGACATTGGCCAGACCGTGGTGATCGCGGAATCGGCTTGCGTGGCGGTGGAAGCGATGGAAGGCACCGACGCTACCATCGAACGCGCGGGACAGATTATGGGGTCGCTGCGCGGTGACGCGTCCACGCTGAGCCGCGCGCTTACCGTGGTGAAGATTGCGAAACCTAAACAGGACATGCGATTTGACGTGCCCGTGATCGGCGTGAAGACCATTGAAGTGATGCGGGCGGCGGGCGCGACTTGCCTGGCGCTGGATGCCGGGAAGTGTTTGCTGCTGGACGGAGAAAAGATTATCGAAGCGGCGGATGCGGCGGGGATTGTGATCGTGGCCGATGAGGGTCGTGAAAGCTAGGCTAGTCCGCTCCCACTGATCGACGTGTTGCGCGTTGCGCAGTCGCAGGGCGTTTGCGCATCTCATGCCACGCTCGGGTGAGGTCGTGAGCGGTCTGCAGATTCATCCAAAACTCGGCGGAGTTCTTGAAGTATCCTGCTAGAAGCAGGGCTGTCCCGGCAGTGACCCCTCGCTTTCCACGCACCAGTTCGTTCACCCGGTTCAAGGGGATGGCGAGTGCCCGCGCCAGTTGGGCCTGGGTCAGGCCCAACGGCTCGAGGAATTCCTGCAACAGAATCTGGCCGGGATGAGTGGCGATACGACGATTCGACAACATTGGTGTTCCTCCTCAGTGGTAGTCCGTGCATTGCACGTCGCCTGCGTTGCCGCTGGTGAATCTGAATACAACACGATACTGATCGTTCACGCGCAAGCTGTAAAACCCCGCCCAATTGCCCCGCAGCTTTTCCAACCGGTTTGACGGCGGGACGCGCAAGTCTTCCAGGGTTGTACTGGCGTTCAGCAGATCGAGCTTGACCTGGACTCGCGCCCACAATACACGCGCAATCTTCCGGGCAGCTTTTGTGTCGTAGCCGTGGAAGATGTCTTCCGTCGTCTTGTCCCCAAAGGGGACAATCATTTGAATCATTATACATGACTACCGTGTAGTCGTAATCAGTTGACTCGCTATACCTAATCGGCGAGAGTAAACCGCATGACTTCCCCAAGTTCCGAACCTACGCTTATCGCCGACCAACTGCGCCGCGCATTCGACGGCATTGCGTGGCATGGCCCTGCTCTGTTTGAGTTGCTGAAGGATGTGGATGCTACTACCGCGGCAGCGAAGCTACCCGATGTTCACAGTATCTGGGACCTAGTGTTGCATGTTGCGGTTTGGGACAATGCCACCCTGCGCAGACTCGCGGGAGAGAAAACCCAGCCAACCGGAACCGACAATTTCCCGCTCGTTCCGAAGCGGGCCACCGAAGCGGCGTGGCGCAAGACAATCGCTGACACGAAACGCACGCACGAACGGCTGGTAAAAACGGTTGCGGCTCTGCCGGAGGCCCGACTGCGCGACCGCGTTCCCGGAAAGCGTTATGACTTTTATCACCTACTACATGGAGTTGTGCAGCATGAGCTTTATCATGCGGGGCAGATCGCGATCCTGAAGAAGATTGGGTAATTTTGTAACTGAGTGATTTTGTAATTTGAAACCTCTTCTAATTGAGGATTCCAATTACCCCCTCACCACTGTTTGAAGATGACTCCGACGGCGGTGACGATCATGGCGAAGCCGACGGCATGGTTCCACTTTACCGGCTGTTTCAGGTAGAGGACTGAGAATACCGAGAATACGATTAGAGTAATCACTTCCTGGATCGTCTTGAGCTGGGCGGCGCTGAATTCGTAGGAGCCGATGCGGTTGGCGGGCACCTGGAAACAGTATTCGAAGAAGGCGATCATCCAGCTGATCACGATCACCTTCAACAACGGCACGTTGCGATACTTTAGATGGCCGTACCAGGCGAAGGTCATGAAAATGTTGGAGACCGTAAGCAGCGCGATGGTTCGCATGGGGTTGAGAGCTCCTAATTGGTGATTGAGCGATCGGGCCATTTGGCGATTGAAAACCTTGCGGCGGGAGGTTTCAATGGCTCGATGACTCATTCGCAAAATGACTCAATCTATTCCAGATGCTCTTTGCCGGCTTTCCGTTTACAATTTGTTGTTCCTGGTGGCAATCAGCCCCGAGAGTTCCTTCCTGCATTCTGAAAATCAGATTCTCGTCGCGGTGGTGGGGGTGGGCGTCTTCGGACGCAACCATGCCCGGGTTTACAAAGAGCTTGAACAGCAGGGCGAAGCGGTGCGGCTGGTCGGCGTGGTCGACGTGAATCTCGAGCGCGCGGACGCGGTGGCACGCGAGTTTGGCTGCCGGGCTTTCGGCTCGGTCGAGCAGATGCTGACCACGCACAGCGAAATCCGCGCGGCGACGGTTGCGGCTCCGACTGTGCATCATCTTGAAGTGGCGCGCATGCTGATGGAAGCGGGCGTGGACGTTCTGATCGAGAAGCCAATTGCGGCTTCGCTGACTGAGGCGGACGAACTGGTGCAACTGGCGTCCAGTCGCAAGCGTGTGGCTCAGGCTGGACACTTGGAGCGCTTCAATCCGGCGGTTCGGGCCACGGTCCCGCTGCTCACTCAACCCATGTTTTTCGAAGTGCACCGGCTGAGCGTTTTTACTCCGCGCTCGCTCGATGTGGACGTTGTTCTCGACCTGATGATTCACGACCTGGACATCGTGCTTTCGTTCGCCAATTCTCCAGTGAAGGAAGTGCGCGCGGTCGGGTTGCCGATTCTTTCGGGAAAAGTTGACATCGCCAACGTTCGGCTGGAATTCGAATCGGGATGCGTGGCACACTTCACAGCAAGCCGCGTCTCGACCGAACGCGTACGCAAGCTGCGCTTCTTTCAGCCGCGGCAGTATGTGTCGGTGGATTACGGGCGGCAAGAGGTGCTCGTCTTCAGCATCGGAGAAGATGGGGCGGCGACGGGGACACCCAGCGTCAATCCGCAGATTAAGATCGGCAAACCGGCGGTTACTTCGGAAGAGCCTCTGCATGCGGAGCTGAGGTCGTTTCTGCATGCTGCGCGGGAGCACTCGACGCCCGTGGTCTCGCTTGCTGATGGCCGGCGGGCTCTCGCGCTAGCGCACGATATTGTGGCGGCGATTGGTGAGCACGGGAAGAAAGTGGGTATCGCAGCCATCGCTAAAAGCAAACACTAGGTACTCTCCGCGGTAAACGACCACCCGACAACCAGTGCCGAATGCATTTGAACGGAGGCGGGAAGTGCATGTGATCAAGCCCCTCAGAAAAACTCCGGCATTTTCTCCATTATTGGTTGTGATCGTAACTGGAGTCGTGGTGTTGAATGCAGGACGAGTCTCAGGAGAAGAAAAGGCTGGGCTGCCCATCGCAACGCTGGAGCAGATCCAGACGGTCGCGCTTCAAAGCGATTACGGTTATTCCCGGCTCGATTATCTGTGCAACAAGATTGGCCCGCGAATGAGCGGATCCCCGCAAGCGGCGGCTGCGGTCCAGTACGTGGCGAAGCAGTTTCGAGAACTGGGACTCGAGGTCTCGCTGGAGCCGGTTATGGTACCCCACTGGGTGCGTGGGCAAGAGACGGCCGAACTGATAAGAATTCCCGAAGCGCCGCAAGACCAAGACTTTGAACAAAAGGTGATTTTGACCGCACTTGGAGGAAGTGTACCGACGCCGCAAGAAGGCATAACGGCCAGCGTTGTAGTAGTGAATAGTTTCGAGGAACTGGACAAACTGGGCGAGGCGGGCGTCAAGGGGAAGATTGTTCTTTTCAATGTTGCGTTCGATACAAAGCTTGCGGACGCTGGATTCTCGCACGAAGCTTACGTGCGCGTCGTGCCATATCGCGTGACGGGAGCGTACCGCGCAGCTGCGTTGGGAGCAGTGGCTTCTCTGCTGCGATCGATCGGCCCCACCGATTCTCGGCTAGCCCATACCGGATCGGTAGGATACTTCGATGGTCCGAAAATTCCGGCAGGGGCTATTAGCGCGGAAGACGCCGATCTGATCGCACACCTGTCGAAGGCTGGGCCGGTCGTCATGCACATTGTGCTGACTCCCAAGATACTGCCGGATGAACGCAGCGCGAACGTGATCGCTGACTTGCGAGGAAGCGACCATCCGGAGCAGATTGTGATCGTCTCAGCGCACCTGGATTCGTGGGACCTGGGCACGGGCTGCATCGACAATGGCGCTGGAATCGCTGAGATTCTGCAGGCAGCGAGCGTATTCCACGAGATGAAGCTCCGGCCACGGAGGACGATTCGCTTCATTGCCTGGATGAATGAAGAGAATGCTGTCAACGGCGGAAACGGGTACGATCAATACGCTAAGGACCATCGAAGCGAGCTATCGAAACACGTCGCCGATATTGAGATCGACGTGGGCACCTGGCATCCGGTGGGCTACGAATTTTACGGCAGCGAAGAACTGAGGAATGCGCTTCGGCCACTGCGCTCCTTTCTTGGCAAAATTAGTAGCGGTGTTGTATTTATGCGCCCATATGCAGGAGATATGGATGATTTCATGGCAGGTCTTTCGCCACTGGCCGACAACCGAACCTACTATGCGACACACCACACCGTCGCCGACACGTTCGCGATGATTGATCCCAGAGGACTTCAGGAAAACGCCGCGCTCATGGCCGTGCTTGGCTATGCCATGGCGAGTTTGCCGCAGGAAGTCATCCAGCATCCGTTGCCGAAATAATCCCGGGCAACGGTCTAGTTGTCCAGTATCGCAGCGGGCGAAATCGAACACCTGTTACTTACGGACCGATCTACTCTGGCTGCCGATCCAGAGCGGTTTTACAAATATTTACACACGTAAGTCCTTCGCCATTTGTCAGTGAGCATAATCGCTGGAAAGATGCGAAAATGAGACTAGCTTGGCCGCACTCGTCCGCTGCGGACATCCGAGGCAAGCCGGATGCAACGGAATGACGCTGGTTTGTGTCTAACGGACAAGCCGGAGCTCGGACAAGTTTAGTTCATGCCCATCACGCAAATTCCATTCCAAGATCCGGTGGCTCCACCCGAAAAGCCTCAGCCGGAACAGCTGGGCCTGTACGACGCCCAGGGATGGGAAACCGCTTACAAGGATTTGGATGACGATGCGCGCGTGCCGCATTTGCTCATCCAGTTGCAGGATGACCTCACGCGTTCGCGGCGTCGCGAGGCGGCGTGGATTTCTATTATCGTCCACCTCATTTTGATCATTCTGCTGGCGAAGATTGAGTGGATTGAGAAATATCTGCCTTGGCACTCGGCGGTTGCGGTGAAAAAGTTAACGACGGACAAAGATGTAACGTTCCTTGAACTCCCGCCGGATCTGCAAAAGCTGCAACGGAAGCCGAATACGAACATTGCCTCCGACAAGAACCGTACAGCGATGACGCGGCATCCGCAGCTTGACGTGAAGGAACTGCGGAAGATTTTGCAAACGCCACCGCCGGGAGCGGCGGGCTCGAGTGCCCCTCAGGTCGCTCAGCAGCCACCGGCGCAGTCGCAGGGATTCCCGCAGAGTCAGCCGGTGCCGCAACAGCAGACTCAGCAGATCGCGCAGTTACCACCCACGGCGAAACCCAACATCGCGAATGAGTTCAAGAAGTATGCCAACCCCATGTCGGCGGGTTCGGCGATTGACCAGGCGGCGCGGGACGCGGCGGCGCGACGGGGTAACGGCCAGCAGATGGGCAACGGCGGCGATCCCTACGGATTGGGGCAGGGCGCGCACGGCCGTCAAATGGGCAATCTTGAAGTGCTCAGCGACACGATGGGTGTGGATTTCGGTCCTTACCTGCAGCGCGTGTTGCACGACGTGCGGCAGAATTGGTACACCGCGATTCCGGAATCGGCGGAGATGAAGCACGGAAACCTGATCATCGAGTTCGCTATCGCCAAGGATGGCAAAGTTATGGGCATGAAGCTGGTGGCCCCTTCCGGAGATCCGAGCCAGGCTCTTGATCGCGCGGCCTGGGCAGGCATCACTCTGTCGAACCCATTTCCTCCCTTGCCCAGCGAATTCGGCGGACAATATCTGGCGCTGCGCTTCCGCTTCTTTTACAACCCTACCAAAGAAGAGCTGGAGTAGTTCTGCCCTTGTTTGCCACGACCAAGCGAATTATGCCCTTGGCTTCTCTCAGAGCCGGGTCGATCCATCTCGGGTGAATCCGCAATACATTTCCGCCGCCGTTCGGCTTGCCAATATTCCGATTGTCGCGAATCTTGCCCTGGGTCGTTGACCGCAGGCAGTCGGGTAAACTTAGTTGGCTCGGCTATCGCCGAATCTGCGGTTCTATGACGAAGAAAATACGATCCAAGACCTCGAGCGGGGATAGCACTGGAATCGGGATTCGCATGTCCCGAGCGCCTGGATGCAGATGACACCGTGCCTCTCGAAGCGGCACCTCGTGTTGCCTCGGAATTAGATCAAAGCGCAGATAATTGGGCGAGTGCCACTCGGGGAACTGGACCTGAAATCTATACGCTATCAAGGCCGCATTCCGCCCTTCGTCGCGCACAGATATTCCGAAGGTCAGACGGGAGCCGGAACGGAGGACAAACGCTGATGAGGTTCGATCCAATGACGGAACGCCGAGGTTGATCTGAGCCAGGCCGCTCGGGTCCGAGACCCGCTTCAGCTGGCTAATAACGTTATTGCCGACTCCTAGGGTACGATCCTGTCTGTCCATGTAAGCACGGAGCTCTGATAGCAGCTCATTGGACGAGCTTAGCCGAATCTTAGGAATTTGGTCTTCGATAAGGCGGTCCAAGTCGCGCGCTCTACTGTGGGCATCGTCAGCTAGACTCACACGAGGTCTCCGCGTCCGAGCAGAATGAGCCACTCCGCGAAGTCAGGTTCGGCGGGGAGGTTCTTCTCTGAGGCGCGCCTTATAACCTCCTCATCAGTCAGCCCGTAGGCTAACGCCAGTTCCTCAAGCCTTAGCCTTCGCTCATCATCCGACATGACGCTACCATCATCCGTCAGAATGAAAATGCTGCCGCCTATAAAGCTCCTGAGATTAGGGGCCCACGCATTGAGGGGACCCAAAGTCGCTAGCGAAAGCGAGAGAATCACGGCGCCAGTGCGCTCGAGCGCGCTGCGATTGACATCCAAGACCGTCCAATTGTCCCCCGTAAGCTGGTCGAGTCCCGTAACGATAACCACGTCATCCGTCGGCGTTCGCAGCGCGTTTCGCAATGCGCCAAGATCAAAAGGCATCGCACTGACACTTCGTGCGGGCACATCGACAACAAGGCGGACCTCGCGGACTAGTTCCCCCGGATTCCAGTCACCACCGGCGATGACAACCAGCCATGCGTTCGTCCCACGGAGTTCTATGCGGCGTGCGATCTCAAACGCAGGGCGGCTTGAAAATTCAGGCATCCGCTTTCTCCGTCTGCGTCAGCAGGGGAAGGAGAGCAGGGTGCACCCGAAAATCTGTAGGCGAATACTCCAAAACGCGACGAGTAACGAGCAACTCCATGTTTGTCGAGTCCTGAAGGTTAAATGCCTTTGTTTTCTCTAGATCCTTCAAACTCTTTATTTGGGTGGGCCCTAGTCCCCGAAGGTATGCTTCACCGAGTTGTGCGGTCACCTTCTTGACGTCGTCTAGGCGGATGCGGTCGCTGCCTGCAATATATGCTTCTTCGGCGGCATCCCGGGCGAGGGCGATTAGATCCCGCAGCACTCCTCCGGAATAACGACAGATGCCGTCGGCCTCGGGGGGATCCATCAACTTGAGTGCGCCCCGTCTTGCCAGTACTGAACGCAGAAATCCATCGTTTTCCGCTCCGGCAGGTATCACGGGCAGAGGCTGCACGCGGTCAAACCGTTCAGAAACCGCTTGCCACGCGCCATAAATGGAGACCGGGGCAGTTGCTAGCAAGGAAACTGCCAGGGTTCGCAAAGCACGGAAGTCCTGGTGAACGACAGACAGGAACTTTTCTGTGGTGATAAGTCTGTCAAGACCGTCAAATATTACGACGACATCTTCATGCTGCTGCCTGATGAGACCGAGAAAGTAGTTAAGAGGTGCTCTGATATCGGCGATGTCCCTCTGCAGCGCAGGCAAGGGGGGGTTTAGCTTTCCCGGCAACCGATTCGTGACATAGTAGCCGGTCGGTGGCTCCGGGTCGTAATCGTCGAAATCAGGCTCGGGGGCATCCTCATCGACCCAGTACCGGACAGTCTTGCCGTAAGCGAAGTCCCGTAACATCTCGCGGTTCTCTTTTGTCTTATCAGTAGGAGGATTCTCAAGCTCCCTAGCGGCGTTGGCCAAATGAACTCCGAAGCTAGCGAGCAGGGCACCGGAATTTAAGCCTGCGAGATCTGTCTCCGAGGTGACGTCAATGTACAAGCACAGAGCCTTTGTCTGATTTCGTAACCATTGTTCTGCGAGCAGTAGCTCCGTTGTCTTGCCTGAGCCTATGCCGCCGACAACCAACTGCTGGCTACCTGGTTCCAAGTCCGCTCGACCCGCCAAGTTGGAATAGAGAGAGTGGTGTAGATCTTCAAGCACCAGGCCAGCCTGGATGACGGCGCGTGCTGGGGCTGTTGGGTTGAACGCCTTCATATATGTGCGAAAGCGCTCGCGCCGATCGAACGTCAGTTCCATTGATTGATCAGGCATACTCTATTGAAGGTGTAGTGTATTTCCCAGGCACCCCTCGTCTCAATTCTACTCGGCTGCAGATGGTTTCTCTCGTTCGAATCAAGTTATTAGCGCTTGATGATTACAAGATCGAGGGCTTACCGAAGCCTTCTAGTCTCTCAGACGCTGTCTCAGATACGCCATGCGCACTAGCGTTCGCTCGGAGAAGGGGACGTAGAGCAGGGCTGCGCTGGCGGCGATGGCCGCGCCCAGGCTGATTTTCTGTATCAACAGAAATGGAGCGATCGCCCAGAGTTCGTCGAGTGCCAGAAGCACCGGGAATATTTGCAAGAATTTTTCTCCGAGGCGCTGGTAGTCGAATCCGATGGCGGAGAGCAGGTAGCAGCGCAGGGGAATCCCACAGGCTGCGGTCACGGTCACTGCAACCACAAGAGCGGTTGCCCACCAACCGGGCAGGAAAGAATCCGCTATCGCCAGCACAGGATGAAGATGGAAAAGAGCAACGAGGTAGAAAGTGAGATACATCACTTGAATCAAAGCGAACAATCCGCGCGTCAGGCCGCGCCGTGGGATAGGAACTGCCAGCTCGGGGTGCAGAGCATTCGGAGAAGCTTTCGATGTTTCTGAACCCGATGTCTCTGAACCCGGCCCAGCGCCCGTCTGCTCGCTAGTTTGCACTGGGGCGATGAAGCGGTACCCGCGGCGCGCGACGGTCTCGATGTAGCGCGGGCTGGACGCCGAATCTCCGAGCGTCTCACGCAATTTGTTTACGGCGGTGTTCAGGCTGTGGTCGAAATCCACGAAAGTGTTGGAGGGCCATAGCTTTTGCCGAAGGTCTTCGCGGGTTACCACCTCGCCGGCGCGTTCGAGTAACAGGGCCAGCACTTGAAAGGGCTGCTCCTGCAGGCGAACCTTGGCTCCGTTCTTGCGGAGTTCGCTCGCGTCGAGATTGAGTTCGAAGAGCCCGAAGCGTGCGATTTTGACGGAGCGATTCGCCTGCGAATTGGGCATAGGACGCTACGCGACGGCACGATGGCCTAACAACGCGCGTAGTGTAGCATTCGAGCCTGTGCCTCGCGCGGGGATTGAATCTTCAAGGAGGGTTACGTTTCTGTGCTTCGCGCCACGCGGCGTACAATTAAATTGTCGTGAATCTTCATCGCCAGAATGATTCTTCCCGGCACCGCGCGCACAAGCACCGACATGCGATTTATGCCACGGAGACTTCCGGGCTACTGTTTGTCGCCCTTCTGCTGCTCGTGCTGATTCTAGTTCGCTACTGGCATGCCATCCACTGGAGCGTGCGCTAACGGTGGCTTCGCCGCCTGATCCGCTGCTGGTGGTTGTGCTTGGTCCCACAGCCAGCGGAAAGACCGCGCTTTCTCTCGCTATCGCCGAGCGCTTCTGCGGCGAGATCGTGAATTGCGATTCGGTCGCGATGTATCGCGGGTTTGACGTTGGGACGGCCAAGCCCGCCGCCGCGGAGCGAGCGCGAGCCCCGCACCACCTGATCGATTGCATCGAACCGTCGAGCTATATAACGGCCGGGGAGTACGCGCGTCAGGCGCGGCAGGTGGTCGAGGAAATCAAGACCCGGGGTAACCTGCCGATCGTCGTTGGTGGAACCGGACTCTATTTGCGCGCGTTGCTCGACGGACTCTTCCCAGGTCCGCAACGCTCGAATGAACTACGGGAACGGCTGCGCGAGAGAGCCTCCAGCCACGGTTCCGGCTATCTGCACCGCATCCTGAGCCGTCTCGATCGTCCGGCGGCGGAAAAGATTCATGCGAATGACACGCCCAAGCTTGTGCGTGCGGTCGAAGTCTGTTTGACCTCGCGCCATAAGATGACGGAGCTGTGGCAACAACAGGGACGCGACGCTTTGCGCGGCTTCCGGATCCTGCGCATCGGTTTGGATCCGGATCGTCAGGCGCTTTATGCGCGAATTAACGAGCGTGCGCGAGAGATGTTCGAGTTGGGGTTGGTGGAAGAAACGCAACGTCTAATGGATAAGTACGGCGACCGCGCGGGGCCACTCGCGTCGCTCGGCTACAAGCAGGCAATGCAACTGCTGCGAAGGGAACTTACGCGTGAACAGGCGATTCAGGCTGCGCAGCAGGCACACCGCAATTATGCCAAACGGCAGATGACCTGGTTCCGCCGCGAGCCGGATGTGCATTGGCTGCGGGGGTTTGGAGATAATGAGCAGATTCAGGGCGAGAGTGTGGAACGGGTCTCGGCTGTCCGAACGTCTTGAGACATAACACCCAAGATCCTGCCTTCTGCTATCGTTTTCTGCATGTTCTGCATGCGGCCCCTAATTATTCTTTTGCTGTTCTCTTCCGTTCTCACGCCGACGTCATTCGCCAAGGATAAGTATCAGCGGACCGGTCCGATCTTACTAACTCACGATGGCGAAAAGTGGGTGGAGAAGACGCTGCACAAGATGAGCGTGCAGGAAAGAGTTGGCCAGGTTTTTATGATCTGGTGCCGTGCCAGTTTTCTCAACGTGGAGAATCCGGAGTATCTCCAATTGCTCGACGACATGCACAAATATCACGTGGGCTCGTTTGCCATGACGGTGCACGTGGACGGTCCTTATCTGTTGCGCAGTGAGCCTTACGAGGCGGCGGAGCTGCTGAACCGTTTGCAGAGCGAATCGAAGCTGCCGCTGCTGTTTGCGGCTGATTTTGAACGAGGGCTGCCGATGCGCCTGATGGGAGCGACGGTGTTCCCACACGCCATGGCTTTTGGCGGAGACGGCAAGCTGGAGGATGCCGAGGGCTTTGGCCGCATCACTGGCGAAGAGGGGCGCGCCATTGGGATTCACTGGAATTTTTTTCCTGACGCCGACGTCAACTCGAATCCAGCCAATCCCATCATCAATACGCGGTCGTTCGGGGAAAATCCCGGACAAGTTGGCGATCTGGTTGCGGCCTACATCAAGGGCGCGCATGAGGCCGGAATGCTGACCACGGTAAAACATTTTCCCGGCCACGGGGATACGGCGACCGACTCGCATCTGGGCGTGGCTAGCGTGACCGGCGATCGCGCGCACCTCGATTCTATTGAGCTGCCACCTTTCCGGCGGGCGGTTGAGGCCCGCGTCGATTCGGTGATGGTGGCGCACGTCACCGTTCCTGCGCTCGATTCCGATCCCAACCATGTGGCCACGATTTCGTCCGTCATGGTTTCCGATCTTCTCGAAAAACAACTCGGCTTTGGCGGAATCATCGTCACCGACGCGCTCGACATGGCCGGTCTTACACACCTTTTTGCCAACGACATTGGCCGTGCGGCGGTTGAGGCTTTCAAGGCGGGCAACGATCTGCTGCTGATTCCGGCTGATTTTCCCGCCTCGTACAACGCGATGGTAAAGGCGGTTGAGTCGGGCGAAATCTCAGCTGAACGCCTCGACCGCTCGGTGCTTAAGATATTGAAGGCGAAGGCGTCTTTGGATCTGCAGAAGGCCCGTTTGGTGGACGTGAATGCAATTGCAACTTCGGTGGGAAAGCCTGAAAACCTGGCCTTCGGGCAGCGTGTGGCGGACGATGCGGTCACTCTGGTACGCGACAACGGCAAGGTTTTGCCGCTGAAAACCAAGGGAACCGAGAAGGCTGGTCTGCCGTATACAACACAAGAGGAGACTCATAGTCAGGTTGTGGCTGTGGTTTTCTCCGACGATGTGCGGACCGAGTCTGGCCGCGCCTTCAGCCGCGAGCTGCGGGCTCGCATTCCCGATGCGCGCGTGATGTATGTGGATCCGCGCATCGCAGCGGGGATGAGCAGCGAAGTGCTGAAGGCGGTGGACGAAGCGGAAACCGTGATTGCGGCAGTCTACGCGGTTCCGTCGGCGGGCAAGATGGCGAACACGGTTGCGATGACGGATGAGAGCGGCGCGCTGCTGCAGCAATTGGTGGAACACGCAGCGGCAAAGACCGAGGTGGTCGCTATGGGGAATCCTTACCTGGCGGCGAACTTCCCGAAGGTCGAGAATTATATGTGCACGTTTTCGAACGCCTCGGTTTCGGAGATCAGCGCGGTCAAGGCGTTGTTTGGGGAAATCGCAATCCGCGGCCATCTTCCCGTGAGCATTCCGCAGGTCGCCGAACGGGGAGCTGGGATCAGTCGTCCGGCGCAAGTCGGGAGTGGAGGGACTCAACATGCGCAAAAATAGATTTTTCATACTAGTGGTTGCCAGCCTGGCTGGCGTTGTTCTATTGCCGGCGTGCAGTGTGGACGTTAAGAAAGAGGCGAATGGCCGCGACAAGCAGGTCGACATCAACACGCTGGTCGGAGGCATCCACGTCAGCAAGCAGGCGGACGTGGCCGATACCGGGCTGGCGGTTTATCCGGGCGCGCACTTGAAACAGAAGGATTCCGACGGCAGCGACAAGAGCGCCAACGTGAATATCTCCGGCTTCGGGTTCGGCCTGAAAGTTATTGCGTTGGAGTATGAATCTGACGACGACCCGGCCAAGGTTCTGTCTTTTTATAAAGATCAGTTGAAGAAGTATGGCAATGTGCTCGAATGCCGTAACGTCGGCCACATGAACCTGGATACCGACTTCAACATTCATGGGTCCGACGATGGCTCGCACGAATTGACTTGCAGAGGCGAGAGTGGGCACGACACTGAACTCAAGGTGGGCAAGAAAGATGATCAGCACATCGTGCAGGTCAAGCAGGAAGGCAAGGGTTCGAGTTTTGCGCTGGTCTATGTGCGAACGCATGGCAAGGATGCGGAAATTTGAGACGGCTGTTTCTTCGCGGCAGTCGTTTATGTTGATCTGAGATGTTGATTTGGGCGCCGCTTCAAGGAGGGAATTATGCTTCGAAGACTTTGCGTGATCGGCTTCGGCCTTGCAATCGCAATTTCGAGTTTGGCTGCGCAACAGGACCCGCAAGAGAAGCATGTGGACATTCAAAGCTCCGCCGGCGATTTGCATGTGGGGACGGATGCGGACGCCCGTAAAGCTGGATTGCCGCTCTATCCCGGTGCGCGGCTTACTCGCGACGCAGAGAACCGCGATGCGGTCAACCTCGGGATTCTTACCGAGGCTTTTGGCATGAAACTGGTGGTCGCGAAGTACGAGTCCGACGATGCGCCTGCGAAAATTATCGATTTCTACCGCGAGCATTTGAAGAAATATGGCAAGGTCCTCGAATGCCACACTCGGGAACATGGTGAGCACGCCGACTTTGACGACGATAAGGATTCGAAAGAACTTAAGTGTGAAGGCGACAACACCGGTCCTGTTACCGAGTTAAAAGTCGGCACGCAGAAAAATCAGCATGTAGTGGCCATCCAGCCAAACGAGGGGCACAGTGGCTCGACCTTCGCTTTGGTCTATGTTCACGCCCGCGGCAAGCAGGGCGATATCTAAGGCAGGCCGCAGCCGCTTCACGGCGACGGTCCGAGCCCGATAAAAAAACTCCCGCTGAGAAACGAAACGCGCCTCCTCTTCCTTGCGCGTAGGTTCAACGTGCGGTACTTTCAAGCAAGCCCTCTGGGCTTTCGATGGACCACCAGTGCTATAAGTGCGGGCAAAATATCGAAGACGGTAAGCCGTTCTGCCCGCAGTGCGGAGCGCCGCAGATTCGCGTGGCAATCTCAGAAGCGGCGGTGGAACCGGCGCCTGGCGACATCGCTGCACCTGCCCTGGGCCGCGAATTGAGCCTGGAAGCCTCCGGGGTTCCGGCCACGTCGCTGGCGCGGTGGTCTCAGGCGCAACCGGCCGCCCTAGCGGCGGGTGCCGCGCTGCTGTTGATGTTGCTGCGGCTCAACCCTTTTGTGGCGGCACTCGGCACGGGATTTCTGGCGGTGGTTTTCGCGCGAGGCCGCAGCGCCGGAGGAATCCGCACCATGGCGGGAGCCAGGCTGGGGGCTCTGAGCGGCATGTTGTTTTTCGGCATGCTGACTTTTCTCGAGGCCATGGCGGTCGCCGTTTTGCACAAAGGCGCAGAGGTGCGTGGCCAATTGATCGACAAGATCCAGCAAGCGGCGGCGCGCTATCCTGGCCCGGAGGTTCTCTCTTTGCTGGACTTCGCCAAATCTCCTAGCGGTCTCGCGTTCCTGCTGGGGGCTTCGCTGATTTTTGGCTTTGTGGCCTTTATTGCTCTCGGGGCCATCGGCGGGGCGTTAGGGGCGTCGTTTCTGGGAAGGCGCGACCGACCGTAAGGGTGTGGCTTATTCAGAGGTTAGCGAAGTCCACTCCTGCACGTCTAGCCGCGATGGTCAACGAAACGCTCTACAAGATTCTCTGTCATAACCTTGTGGTACTCATTCACGAAATGTATGAACTCGGTATGGACCCTGTGTTCTGGCCTAGCGTAAACTAGCGCCCGTGCGTTATTGCGCCGTACTCTTGTTGCTCCTTCTAGCCCTATTCTCTTCAGGGCAATCCGGGGCCAAACAAGACGCACTTGCCCAACAAAAACAAACCGAAACTAAGAGCGCTTCTGCGCCTGTGGTAGCGCAACCACCCACCCCACCGCAACAAGGGCAACCCGATAGGTCTTGCAAGATACCAGCACTGACAGACCCCTTCTGGTCTAATTGGGCTTTGGTTCTCGTAGGCATCGTCACTGCTTGGATTGCTCTGGGAACTTTGAGCGACTTGAAAGAGCAAACCGCTGCGACCAAAGTAACCGCCGAAGCCGCCAAGAAAAGCGCCGAGATCGCGGAGGCGTCCCTCAAGCTGGTAGAAAGAGCGGATGTTTTGCTAGACGCGGCTTCTCTGGTTCACGGCAAAGTTCTCAGCGGTAAAGATGCCAGAGTCATTTTGCAATTTAAGAATTTTGGGCGCACGAAAGCCATTGACGTTAGGTTGAAATTAAATTTGGTGATTGAGGGTGTACCAGAAACGGACTCCACTAACATACCCTCCATCTCGATGGGTGCCGGGGAAACCAAGGACATATCTTCCCAAAAATTTGTCGAATTCCTGACGGAAGCAACGGCACAACAAATATTCGCTGGCGCGATTAGCGTAACCTTTGAGGGAGAAGCCCGCTACCACGATATTTTCGGCGGCTCCCATCGTTCTCACTACACAGGAACTTGGGACAGGGGCACTGATGTGTTTCGCATTAAGAAACAAGAGAGCGACTAACACACAAAACCCCAGAAGGCTGCACAAGAAGTACCCGTCACAAGGCACCTCCGGAGGGGTTCTTGTGCAAAGCCACACAACCGAGTCCGCCTTGACACCCCTTTCTTCCAGCCGTTATGCTTAACTCTTGCTCCTAGCGGTACTTGCGCCTTTCTGGCGTGCTTCCGCGGGCCTGGAGCGGCATTTGGGCGGGGCGCGGAGGTCTCCCATGTTCTTCGAAATCAATGACTTGGAACTTCATCCCGTAGAGTTTGCGGAGAAGTTTGATCCGGGCGTGATCGACCTGGGCACGGATTATCGTCAGATCGTCCCCATCGAAAGCAGCGGACGGGCGGACCTAGTCGAAGAGCATCACGGCAAGCATAAGATCATCAAGGACATTCGGATTAAGGGCCAGCTGACGACCAGTCTGGAATCGAACTGCGCGCGCTGCCTCGAACCGATTATTCAGGACGTAAAGAGCGATTTCGACCTGCTCTACCGGCCTCAGGGTTCCGACGCCGGGCGGGATGAGATGTCTGTAACCGACGCGGAAGCGGAGATCAGCTATTATGAAGGGGAAGGAATCCTGCTCGACGATGTGGTGCGCGAGCAGGTTCTGCTGGCTGTCCCGTTGAAGGTGACCTGCCGCGAAGATTGCAAGGGCTTGTGCCCGCATTGCGGCAAAAATCTGAACCAGGAAAAGTGTGACTGCGCCGTGGGCTTTGAAGAGCCGCGATGGGCGGCCTTGAAGGAAATCCGCGGCAAGCTGGCGCACTAAGGGAATTTAGTAATTTAGTAATCGGGTAATTTTGTAATTTGCGACGCGCCGGCCTTCGAGGGTTTCAATTTACCCAGTTTCAAAATTACCAAATTACTAAATTACAAATTTCAACAAGAGATCATGCGAGGCCGCGAGCCTCTGCGAGAGGAATTTAAAGACTATGCCAAATCCAAAACGTAGACATTCTCAACAACGCACTTCGACCCGCCGGGCGCACGACGCGCTGAAGAGCCACTCGCTTTCCGAGTGCCCGAACTGCCACGAGAAGAAGATGCCGCATCGGGCATGCGTGAAATGCGGCTACTACAAAGGCCGCGAAGTTCTGGAAGTTCAAGAAGCCAGCTAGCTCCCCAGTCACCATGCCTAGCGTGATCGCGCTGGATGCGATGGGTTCGGACCGGGCTCCCAAGCCTGAAGTCGAAGGCGCGATCCTTGCCGCGCGGAATTACGGCGTGCGCGTGTTGCTGATCGGTCCGGAGCCTGCGATCAAAGCGGAACTGGACCGTCACCCGGCAGCGTCCCGGCTGCCGCTGGAGATCGTTCACGCGAGCGAAGTCATCACCATGGAAGATAAAGCGGTGCAGGCGGTGCGCGCGAAACGCGACTCGTCGATGCGGGTGGGCTTGCGGCTGGTGCGCGAGGGGCACGCCTCAGGGTTTGTCACGGCGGGCAATACCGGCGCGGCGATGGCTTCCGCAAAAATGGTGCTGGGCGCATTGCATGGTCTGGACCGTCCGGCGCTGGCGGCGGTTTTTCCTACGGCTCCGGGAACAGCGGCGATCCTGCTCGACGTGGGCGCGAATGTGGATTGCAAGCCGCATAACCTCGAACAATTCGCGGTGATGGGCGAGATTTATTTCCGGTCGATGTTTGAGCATGCGGGGTTTGGACGATCGGGCTTGGGCTCGGGAAGGCGGCCGCGCGTGGGCCTGCTTTCGATTGGCGAAGAAGAGACCAAGGGAAATGAGCTGACTCGCGAAGCGTTTCAGTTGCTGAAGCGGTTGCCGCTGAATTTTGTGGGCAACGTGGAAGGCCGCGATCTGTTCAACGGCCGCGTCGATGTGATCGTAGCCGATGGCTTCGTGGGCAATGTCGCTCTCAAGGTTTCCGAAGGGGTGGCGGGTTTGGTTCGCTCCGCGCTGAAGGAATCGTTGAAGGCTACAATTACGCGGCAGGTGGGCTATTTGCTCTCGCGCAGCGCGTTCATCGACTTCAAGAAGCGCATCGACCATACCGAATACGGCGGCGCGCCTTTGTTGGGGGTAAAGGGCGTGTGCATTATTACGCACGGATCGTCGAACGCGAATGCGATTAAGAATGCCGTGCGCGTGGCGGCGGAGAGCGCCGAACGGCAGATCAATGGGGCGATTGAGCGTGGGTTGGCCGCGCTGCGTCCCACACGAGTGGAAGCGGAGGTCACTCCGGTTCACTAGTTTGCAAGAAATCAAACGATGACAAAATCAGAAAATACTTCCTCAATGGCTGCAACGAAGGTCGCATTCATTTTTCCCGGGCAGGGATCACAGGCTGTGGGCATGGGCAAGGACCTTGCCCAGAAATATCCCGTTGCACGGCAGACATTTGAAGAGGCTGACGCGGCCCTGGGTTACAAATTGTCTCACCTTTGTTTTGAGGGTCCGGAGGACCAGCTGCGCCTGACCGAGGTGACGCAGCCGACGATTCTCACGATATCGATTGCGGCCCTCAGGGTTCTTGAGAGCCGCGCGCCTAAGCCGAGTTTTGTGGCGGGCCACAGCCTCGGCGAGTATTCGGCGCACGTGGCCGCTGGCACGATGAGTTTTGCGGACGCGGTGCGCACGGTGCGCAATCGCGGGATGTACATGCAACAGGCGGTTCCGGTGGGTGTTGGCGCCATGGCCGCGATCATCGGAATGGAATTGGAGAAGGTTGCCGCCATTTGCGAAGAGGTTGCGGAGGGCGAAGTGTGCGCGCCGGCGAATATCAATTCTCCGGAGCAAATTGTGATCTCGGGAAATACGGATGCGGTGAAACGCGGCGCGAAACTTGCCAACGAGCGTGGAGCGAAGCTGGCCAAGCTGCTGCCGGTGAGCGCGCCCTTCCATTGCTCGCTGATGAAGCCTGCGCAAGACCGCCTGGAAAGCGACTTGAACGCTCTGCGAATGCAAAAGCCGGTTTACCCCGTGGTGTGCAATGTTGAAGCATCTTTGGTGGGCGATGAGTTGCGAGCGCGTGACACGCTGGTGGCTCAGGTAACCGGTTCGGTGAAGTGGGCGCAGAGTATGCAGTTGCTGATCGAGCGCGGCGTGCAAACCTTCCTGGAAATCGGGCCGGGCAAAATTTTGTGTGGATTGATGCGGCAAATCGACCGGTCAAAGACCTGCATGCACATCGGAGACGAGGCGTCGCTGGAGAAATTTTGGCACCGTCTCGAGGCGAAGGAACACGTGGCGGTTCCGGCGCTGAGTTCTCACGACCTACTTGTGCGTTAGAAGCGACGGTCGTTTTTGGGTGACGATTTTTTCGGTGCAAGCCGCTCAGCGAAATTCCAGATCACACGGCGGCGAGCTGATCGTCTTGTCTGCCTTATCCACGTACACCTGAGCGTGTTGCGCGCGATCGTTCACGATGACATCGACGACCACGCCGGTTCCACCGCCGGGACAGTTGCTGGTGCCGTAGATCTGATAGCCCTTCACGATGCCCCACTGCCCGCCCGGTCCCCAGTCTTGTTTGAATTCGTTCAGCGGATACTGCGTGTGACTCTGCGGATGCTGTTTCCACCCTGGATCGGCGTAGTAAATTCCGTAAGCGGTTTCGAAGTCCTGTCTTTGCAGAGACGAAAAGAATTTGTCAGCCACATGCTTTTCCGGCCAGAAGCGATTCGACCAGCCAACACCAGCCAGGATTAAGACGAAAACGATTGCGGAAACAATCCGAGTTCTCTTCTGCCGTTCTTTCTCGGGATGGTACTCTTTCGCGTCCAGTAGAGTCATTGCTCTCTAGCATAACGGACGCAGCGGGGAAGTCAAAAGTTCCCGAAGAATTGAGCCATTGGGCCATTGAGTGATCGGGCGATTGCAGGTCAGGGTTTATAACTTTCAATCACCCGATCGCAAAATCGCTCAATCGCACAATTCTTTTACAGGGTTCGCTTGAACAGCGGGATGGCGATGCCGAGAGCGACGGCGGCGAATATCGAAAGAAACAGCATGTCTCCCCAGACCGCGGCCAGCGTAGTTTCTTTCAGCAGAAGACACTTGAAACCGTCCACAGCGTAAGTGAAGGGATCGACTCTTGCGATCGCCCGCAGCCACGGCGGGAAGGCCTGGATGGGATAGATCGATCCGCTGGGGAAAAATAAAAGCGTATTCAGAATGCCGAACATAGCCCGCGGCACCAGCGGGTCTTCGATGCGAACCATCAGCAGGAACATCATGGTGTTGAAGGCAAGCGAAGTCAGCACGATCATAATCAACAGGCCGAACATCGTGACCGGATTGAAAATCGTACTCACCCCCGAAATCAGCGATCCAATCACGGTGATGATGACTCCCGTCATCACCGCCTTTACGGTTCCGGCGAGGTTGAGGCCGAGGACAAGTTCGAGCTTGGTGATGGGAGTGACCAGATAACCTTCGTGCACGCCGCGTGCCTTGTCATCGATGTACAACATGCCGCCGCCGATCATCACGGAAACAAACATGGCGAGCGAAAGCGAGCCGGGCAGCAGATATTTCATGTATTCGATGTAGGGATAAAGTTCCACAATCGAAAGCGCGGTCTGCTGCAAGATGCGGGGCTCGACGGTGGGCTGGTTCAATGAGCTGACCAGATCGGTGAGTTCCGACTCCAGCGCGGAACTCATAAAGTTGTCGGTGTTATCCACGACGACTGCGATTTGCGGATGGTTGTCTTCGTAAACGCGCCGCGAGAACTGGGGCGGGATGATCACGGCGCCGTCGAGCTTGCCGTTGCGTACGTCTTCCACGGCTTGTTTTTCGTTGTCGTAATAAATGGGAACGAAGGTGCGAATGTTGGCGCGCACCGAGTCGAAGGCTTCGCGAATTTTCAATGCTTGCGTGCCTCCGTCCTGATCGACGATGGCGAGGCGCGCGTCGCGGATCTTTCCACCGAACGCATTGCCCAAGATGATGAGCTGCACGAGTGGGAAGATCATCGACGCCAGCATCAGCGCTGGTGACCGGAAAAACTTGCGCATCTCGCGCTCGACAATGGCCATCATTCGATTCATAAGGTCAACAATCGCGCGTAGCTGCGGACGCAGGCCTTCTGAGGATGTCGTTCATGGCCGCAGCCCCGGGCTTTGCGGCATGGTGAAGGCATACGCTTTCTGTAGTTCGTCGCGCAGCTGCCGTCCGGTGTAGTGCACGAAGACATCGTCGAGAGTTGTGTTCTGCACGGAGAGCGATTTCACCGCAACCCCGGCTGCGACGGCCATTTCCACCAGCTCCGTCGTCGTTCTCGATCCATTGCCGGTGAGCACGCGATACATTCCCGCACCTTCATGCTGAACGGAGGTAACTTCGTCGAGCGTGTGCAGGCGCTGCTCCCAATCGTCGGGAGGATTTTCAAACTGCGCCTCAATTACGTTTGAGCCGGGGACGCTCGCCTTCAGAGCCATTGGCGAGTCCAGCGCGACCAACTTGCCGTGATCGACGATTGCGATCCGATCGCAGAGCCGGTCGGCTTCGTCCATGTAATGCGTGGTGATCAGAATCGTGAGCTGCCGCTGGCTCTTGATATTGCCCAACATCTCCCAGACGGCGACGCGCGAGACTGGGTCCAGTCCTGTGGTGGGCTCGTCGAGAAAAAAAATCTTGGGATGATGCACCAGCCCCCGCGCAATCTCCAGACGCCGCCGCATACCGCCGGAAAGCGTCTTCGTCTGCGCGTCGCGCCACTTCGTCAGGTCGACTAAGCCAAGGAGTTCATCGATGGAGCGCTTTCTTTCTTTCGCCGGGACATCGTAGAGCTTGGCGTAAATATTCAGATTTTCTTCCACGGTGAGGTCGATGTCGCTGGTGAGGGCCTGCGGGATCACGCCGATCATACGCCGGACGTCATCCGGGTTTGTGGCAACGTCGTGTCCTGCGATGCGCGCGATGCCTGCAGTAATCGGAATCAGCGTGGTCATCATGCGGATTAGTGTCGATTTGCCGGCGCCGTTGGGTCCGAGCAGGCCAAAAATCTCGCCTTCCTTTACGTTGAACGAAACGTCGTCGACGGCGGTGAAGTCGCCGTATTTCTTGACGATGTGCTCGACCTCGATGGCGTATGGGGTTTCCCCGCCAGCCGCAGGGGAAGCAGAGCCCTTCGGCTTGTCGTTCAGCTCCGCCATACTATTGCTGCCCCGCTGCCGCTGCGTTTTGCGAATCGCCCTCGCCATTGAGTTGTGCCGGCGAAATCAAAACTTCGGCCGTCATGCCGGGCACAAATGCGCCTTTGGGATTGTCCAGGCGCACCTTCAGAACAATTGTTTTAATATCGCGCTTGCGCCGGCTCACGTCGCGCTGCGTAGCGAAGTCACCTTCTACACCTTTGAAAAACACTTTGCCTTTGATAATCGTTCCACCGGGCATTTGCACGCGCAGCACATCGCCGTAACCAATGTGGTCCGCATAGGTTTCAGGAATCGCCACACGCGCCCAGGTATCGGTGAGATCGACGATGGTTACGATCGGAGCGCCGATATTGACGACTTCTCCCTGGCGAGCCGCGCGTACGGAAACCGTGCCAGTCACGGGAGCATAAACATTGGTGTAACCCAGCCGGACTGCCGCCTGATTTTTCTGCGCGATGGCGTTCTTGAGATCAGCTTCAGTCGATTGCACGGTGCTCTTCGCGGCATTCGCCTGCTGGGTGCGAGCGATGGCCGCGTTCAGGTCGGCTTCCGCAGCCTTCACCAATTCCTGTTGCGCCTGCACCGTAGCCTGTGCCGCCTGCAAGTTAGTTTCCGCCTGCACGCGCTCCTGGTCGGACTGCACGCCGGCCTTGGCCAGCTCGATCATGCGGCGGCTGTCGCTTGCGGTGCGGTCGAGAGCAGCATTGGCTTGCAAGAGTTGGGCCTTCGCGGAAGAAAGTTTCGCCCGCGCATTCGCTACGTCACTCGACGTGGATCCGGAGGTCGACCTTTCGGTGTGTTGCATCTCGGAAACTCTGTTCTGCAAACTCGCGATGTTCGCGGCGGCGGCGGCTTCCTGAGTTTGCAATTCGGAAGGATCGAGCACGGCGATCAGGTCTCCAGCCTTCACCGGCGTGCCTTCATCCACGAGAAGTCTCTGGATGCGGCCCTCCACCTGTGCGCTGACGATTACTTGATTGGAATCCACTGTGCCGATCAGCACGAGATCTTTGGAATGGTTGGTAGAGAAAGCGTAATAGATCGCCGAGATTACGAAGATGATGCCGAGAAGGATAAAGAAGCGGTTGCGAGCACTCATTTGCGTACTCCTGACTTGACGGCTGCTGCTGCCACGCCTGTGCGGGGTTGAAACAGCGCGGCGGAAACAAAGTCGAGAACTGCGGCGCGCCGTTCGGCGATGCGCCGCGGGGTGAGAGGATCGAAGCGAACGATCCGCCGCATCACGGGAGCGCTGCTGAAATAAAAAACGATCATGGCGATCATGGAAGGAACAAAATGCGCCGGGTCGACCTTGCGAAATTCCCCATCGGTGATTCCCTTGTGCAGCAGGGCACCAACCCGCTTATAGATCGGCTGAAAATAAGTTTTTACGAGCCGGTCGAGGTGCAGCGAATGGCCTTCGCGCGCCCGCATCATTTCGCGCTGCATCAGTTTGGGATAAATCTGGTTTGAGGCAATAAAGTCGAAGTATGCGCCTACGTAGGCTCGAATTTTTTCGCGCGGAGCTAAATCGCTGTCAAGCACCCGGAAAACGCTCGACTTCATTCCGGTGAAGGCATGATCGAGCACTGCGCCGTAAAGGGTTTCCTTGTCTTTGAAGTAGTAATAGAGCAGCGCCTTGTTCACTCGCGCCTCGCGGGCAATCGCATCCGTACGGGCGCCGGCAATGCCGTGCTCGGCGAACTCCTGGGCCGCCGCCTGCAGAATTGCGGCGCGGCTCTCCTCGGGCTGGCCGCGTGAACCCATGCGGGGGGAGCGGTCGCGATGATTGGAGGAACGTGTCATGTCTAATTAACCAGTTAGTTAGATCATAACACAGAAGTCTCCGCAGAGAAAAGTTCTCGACTCGGGTCGAAATGGGCGACGCCGCGATGGGAGGTAAAAACTTTACGATTTTCCGTCAGGTTAAGAGTTTTGACGGATTGCCCGGTCGTCTTCGTGGGTCGTGACGACCGAGCTTCGCAGTACGAAGTCTCTCGACAAGAGCGCGCCGACCAGGATATGTACCGGGAGAAAAAACTAGCGCACAAGCAGAAAGCCTGATTGCGCGCCCGTTTCGATTACACGCCTGCTGCCGCGGCAACTCCGTGCGTCGCCTCGACATACTCGGATGTTTGCTGCAGATAGCTCTCGAATTCAGCGAGCTTGGGTGCGATAGGCCGTTCCGCCTCGTAGACACCCGCCAGCACGTCGGTGGTCTTCAGTCCGTTTCCGGTAATGCACAACACGGTGGTTTCTTCGGGCAGAATGCGGTCCTGGCGATAGAGTTTGCCGGCGCAGCCGACGGTGACGCCGCCGGCGGTTTCGGTGAAGATGCCTTCCGTTTCTGCGAGCAGACGGATCGAATCGATGACTTCAGGATCGCTCACGTCTTCGCTCCAGCCGCCGCTATGTTTGATGGTCTTGATGGCGTAGAGGCCGTCGGCGGGATTTCCAATGGCGAGGGAACGCGCAATCGTCGCCGGCTTCTGCGGATCGATCTCCGAGCTACCGGTTTTCACGGCCGTCGAGATCGGGGAGCATCCCGTAGCTTGCGCGCCAAAGAACTTCACCGGCTTCTCTTCGACGAAGCCAAGTTTGACCAGTTCGTCGAATGCCTTCTTGATCTTGATGATCAGTGATCCACCGGCCATGGGGACGACCACGTTATCGGGCAGACACCAACCGAGTTGTTCGGCAATTTCGAAGCCGACCGTCTTCGACCCCTCGGAGTAGTACGGTCGCAGGTTCACGTTGACGAAGCCCCAGTTGCGCTCCTCAGCAATCTGCGAGCACAGGCGGTTTACCTGATCGTAGTTGCCGCCGACGCGAACCACGTTGGCGCCGAAGACCTGGGTCCCAAGAATCTTTGCGGGCTCGAGATCCGATGGAATAAAGATCCACGCTTTGAGGCCTTCGCGTGCGGCATGCGCCGCAACTGCATTTGCCAGATTTCCGGTCGAAGAACACGCGACGGTGTCGAAGCCAAAAGCGCGAGCCTGAGAGAGTGCCACAGCCACAACGCGATCTTTGAAGCTCAAGGTTGGCAGGCAGACGGCGTCGTTCTTGATGTAGAGGTTTTGCGCGAACGTGCTGTCATCTTTCTTGCCGAATAAACGCTGCGCCAGGTGTGGCGCCTGGAACAGCGGCGTGAAGCCGACCGGCAGCCGCGGTTGAAAGCCTTGCGGCAGCGGCAAAAGCTCGGAGTAGCGCCAGATGTTCGGCGGGCGTTGAGCGATTCGTGCACGACTGAAGGCTCCCTGGGCAATCGAGGCTTGGAGCGCAGCGTAGTCGTAGGTGATTTCGAGGGGAGAGAAACACTCGTGACACATCGAGCGGGGCTGGTTTCCCCAACTTCGGCCGCATTCCCGGCAGCGTAGTTCGAAGGCAGCGTCGTAATTCGGCATGGTGCTACTCGCTTTCTTTCTGTTGCTGCAGCGAATAGCTGGGAACGAGCACCCGGGGAAAATTGCCCTAAAACACAAAGGCCTCTTTTCCGGGGAAATTGGGAAAAGAGGTATCGGAATGCAATAGAAATCAGTTTCGCATCCGAATCTCATGTTCCCCGTTTCCGGGCGGGAGTTGGCACCTGGCGGTCGGGATATATGATCCCGATCCGGTTGCCGTGGCGTCACAGGGCTCGTCCCTCAGCCACTCTGCATGAAATTCATGTCTGCTCCGAAGAGCAAACTTGTAGATGTGATGTTTGCACATGGGGCGGTGGTTCGTCAATCACGAATCGGATCTAGGTGCGATGGTCTACGGACGACGGTCATGTAGCGCCATCTCGCGGGCGAGTTCCCGGGAGGTATCCTTCAGACGTTGCGACAGGAGCAGGGCGAGCGACAGATAAAAGCGCGAGGCGAGGCGGGGAAAGGCTTCGAACATTTCGCGCAGTTCTCGCGCGTTGATTTCATCCACTTCCACTTCGTCATCTTTGGCAATCACACTGGCGGTAGCCCGGCCCTTTTCCAGGAAGGCCATATCGCCACAGACGTCATCCACGCCCAGCGACGCCAGGATGGCTCGTGTAGCTGTGCCGGCCAGTTCTACCGAAGCTTGGCCGCGGCGGATGATGAAAATACTCTCAGACGGGCTGCCCTGTCGGATGATTTCTTCTCCCAGCTTGAAGGTTCGCCGCACCGACTTGGCACTGATCAAGGTCCAATCGTTCGCGTTGAGATATTGCAGGCGATTGCCGGCCATAGTATTCCTATCGGCTCGCGTGGCTCTGTCGGCCACCAGCCGCTACACTGGCCGAGACTCGCTTTCGGGAATCGTTCATTTCCGGGTGTACAATTCTTGCCGATCGTGACTTCCCACAGTATTTTTTGATGAGGACTGAATCGTGAGATCGATTTTCCTGGCGCTGGCCACAGCCTGCATTTTAATCCCTTCCTGTTTTGCGCAACAGACCGCCTCCCTGAAAACGCAAAATCAAAAGAAGTCGCCAGCCACGGTTTCCACCACAGAGCCTGCAGAGAGTACGGCTGCTAAGCCCGACAACCTGGCTGAACAAAGGCCCGCGACGCCGCAGGCGAATGCCGACCGGGACATAGATAGAGACAAAGACAAAGACAAAGAAGAGCACTTCGATATGACCGAGGTGCCTCCGGTCGTAACTCATCACCAGATCACAGTAGATGGAAAGGCGCTGAAGTACACAGCGACCACCGGCCGCCTCCCTATCAAGCGCGGCGATGGCAAGATCGAAGCCGAGATGTTCTACGTCGCGTATGCGCTCGATGGCCAGGGCGCTGCCAAGCGCCCGCTTACATTCGCTTTCAACGGGGGCCCGGGATCGGCCTCGATCTGGCTGCACATGGGAGCGCTCGGGCCTCGGCGCGTGGTGCTGCAGCCCGATGGATTCATGCCGGCTGCGCCCTACCGCATGGAAGACAATCCCTACACTCTGCTCGATAAGAGTGACCTGGTGCTGATTGACGCTATCGGCACTGGCTTTAGCCGGGCTGGCGATTCTGAGCTGTTCAAGAAATTCTGGGGCGTCAAGGGAGATATCGAGGCCTTCAGCGAGTTCATCCGCTTGTACATCACGCGCAACGAACGGTGGGCTTCTCCGCTGTTCATTCTGGGGGAGAGCTATGGAACGACGCGCGCCGCGGGAATCGCGGGCTATCTCGCGGACCGCGGCATCTCATTCAATGGCATCACGCTGCTCTCGAGCGTGTTGAACTTTGAAACCCTCGAAGAAACCAATACCAACGACCAGCCGTATGTTTTTCTGATTCCATCATTCACCATGATCGCGGCTTATCACCACAAGCTTGCACCCGATCTTGCTCAGGATCCAAATCGCGCGCGGCAGGAATCGGAGCGGTGGGCTTTTGGTGATTACGCCCAGGCGCTGGCCAAGGGAGACGCACTTACTCCGCAAGAGCGAGAGAAAATTATCGATCAACTCGCGCATTACACCGGCCTGAGCAAAGAGATTGTGGACGAGGCCAACCTGCGCATCAACGTCCGCAAGTTTACTCATTATCTGCTGATCGACCAGAAGCTGCGCGTGGGGCGCCTTGACGGCCGCTACACCGGTCCCGATCCCAACGGCCTGCTCGATACGCCCGCTTACGACCCAACAGGCTCCGCCACCCAGCCGCCCTTCACTTCGGTGTTTAACAACTACGTGCGCGCGGAGTTGGGGTACAAAACCGACATGCCGTATTACGTGCGTGCACAGGACATAAGCTTCGACAGATGGGATTGGGGATCGGCGATCGGCGGCTTTCCCGACACGGCTTCGGCAATGCGGCAGGCCATCGTGAAAAACCCATATCTGAAAATTTTAGTGATGGAGGGTTACTACGATTTAGCGACGCCTTACTTTGCGGCGAACTATGCGATTCAGCATCTGGATTTGCCCCAGAAATATCGCGACAACATTTCCTATACGACTTACGACGCGGGGCACATGGTCTATCTACCGATGGACGGACTTAAGAAGATGAAGAGCGATCAGGCAAACTTCATGGAAAAAGCCGGAGCCCCGTAACCTGCGTGGCTTCTCATCGGCTGTACTGATTTTTCTTCTTGTCAGCGTGCCGTTCCAGGCCAAGCTTAATCAGGCGGTCGATCAGTTCCTGATACTCGAGACCAGACGCCGCCCATAACTTGGGATACATGCTGATCGCCGTGAAGCCTGGCATGGTGTTGATCTCGTTGACAAAAATCTTCCGTGCCTTGCCGGGGCCAGGCTCCATCAGAAAATCGACGCGCGCCAGGCCAGAGCAATCGACCGCTTTGAAGGCTCTCACCGCTAGTTCCTGAATTTTCTTGGTCTCCGTCTTCGCGAGCTTCGCCGGAATAATTAGCTCCGAACCTTCGTCGAGATATTTGGCGTTGTAGTCATAGAACTCTTTGATGGGGACAATTTCTCCCGGCACCGACGCCACCGGATCGTCATTGCCCAGCACGGAACACTCGATCTCGCGGGCTTTGTTTTTGTTTCCGCCGACGCCTTGCTCGATGACGATCTTGCGGTCGAATTTCGCAGCTTCCTCAATCGCCGGGCCGAGTTCCTTGCGATTGTGTGCCTTGCTGATTCCGACCGACGACCCCAGATTCGCCGGCTTCACAAACACCGGATACTTCAGCTTGCTCTCTACAAACTTCTCAACCTTCTTCGGCTCTTTCTCCCACGCGCTGCGGAGAATGGTGACATGCTTCACGATTGCGATGCCGGCAGCGATGAACAAAGACTTCATGATGTCCTTGTCCATGCCCGCAGCCGAGCCGAGCACGCCCGCGCCCACATACGGAATGTCAGCCAGTTCCAGCAGGCCTTGAATGGTTCCATCCTCACCGAACGTGCCGTGCAGCACTGGAAAAATAATGTCCACGTTGATGGCGCGATCGCTGGCGCGACGCATCAGGGCCGCATCGGTTTGGAAAGGAACCAGCCCGCGCTCGCGGTGCACGGGTTCGGGCGGCACCACGACAGATTCTCCCTGAGCCAGCACGGCAGCAGTGTCGGTGATGTCAGGATCGCCAGCGCGCAGCTGGCGCGCTTCCAGAACCAGCTTGCCCTGCAGCAGATTCTCGGCATGCTCCGCCGTAAGCCAGCGGCCATCTTTGGTGATGCCGATGGGCACGACCTCGTATTTGTCTTTGTCGATGGCGTTGAGAACGGAAGCTGCCGAGAGCAGCGAGACTTCGTGCTCGCCGCTGCGCCCGCCGAAAAGAATGCCGACTCGTAACTTTTTCATGACCATTTAGTGTGAGCGCGAAAGCAGCGGTCAGTCAACTACGGGGATGGGAATCTCCACCGCCGCCATGCTTCAACCGATGGCGTCTACGATTTGTCGCGCGATGTGTTTGGACCCTTCCGAGCCGGGACGGGTTTTTTCGAGTCGCGCGTATAGATTATGGAGAGAGTCTTTCTTCGAGGTGGGCGCTTTGCGCGCGGGAGCCGATGAGGCGGTGCTGGCACGCCGCTGACTTTGCTTCGCTGTCGCCATGTAGTGATGGTAGCAGAGCAAGTCGGCGTTCAAAACAGAACTGTCATCCCGAGGAGGGCACCCGCCGCATTTCTAGCTCCGAACTTTGGTGTATTACGCGAGACTCGATGTGGTACCCGTCTTTTTCATGACACACCCTACAGAATTTTTTTCCCAAACGCCGACAAAGCTAACTCGACCGCCAGGTCTGCGGTCTGATTGTGCTCGTCAATCACGGGATTCACTTCAACGATCTCGAAGCTCAGCATGCGTCCGTGGTCTGCAATGATTTCCATGGCGAGATGCGCTTCGCGATACGTGGCGCCGCCGCGCACCGGAGTGCCCACGCCGGGCGCGTCTTCGGGGTCGATCCAGTCCATGTCGAGCGAAATGTGATAGCCGGCGGTGCCGCGTCCGGCCATGCGCAGGGCTTCTTCCATCACCGTTCGCATGCCGCGCTCGTCGATGTCGCGCATGGTGAAAACTCCGATGCCGGCGCGGCGCACATTTTCTTTTTCGACGGCATCAATGTCGCGCACGCCCACAAGCACGCAGTTCTCCGGCTTCACCTTAGGAGAAAAATCGAAGATGTTCTGCAGTTCTTCAGGGCCCAAACCCATGAGCGCGGCCAGCGGCATGCCATGGACATTGCCGCTTGGCGAAGTTTCTGGAGTGTTGATGTCAGTGTGCGCGTCGATCCAGATGAGCCCGATGTGCTGATTCTGGCGGCGATAAAATTCGGCTACTCCCGAAACCGTGCCCGCAGCCATCGAGTGGTCGCCGCCGAGCGCTAGGGGAATTTTCCCGGCTTCAAGCGTTTTGATCACCAGCTCCGCATGTTTGGTGCAGGTTGCCGTGATTTCCTTCAAATACTTGGCGTGGGTGTCGCCTTCTTTTTTCTGTTCGGGGATGGCCACAGCAACGTTGCCGCCATCTTCCACTTCGTGCCCCAGCGCTTCCAGTCGCGCCTCAAGCCCGGCCACGCGAACGGCCGAGGGCCCCATATCGACGCCACGGCGCGACTGGCCGAGATCGAGCGGCACGCCGATCACGCGGATTTTCTTAGCGGCAATGTTGGTGGTCATAGAGATTTGGTAATTGTGTAATTTGGTAATTGAAAAAACAAAACGCAGAGCTCTTGCCCGCCTTTAAAATTACCCGATTACTAAATTACCCAATTACTAAATGTCAGGGGTAGAGCCTGTGTAGCATCCTTGGGAACGGAATGGTTTCGCGCACGTGTTCCAGTCCGCAGATCCAGGCTACGACGCGTTCGATTCCCATGCCGAAGCCACCGTGCGGCACGCTGCCGTACTTGCGCAAATCGAGATACCACTTGAACGCTTCTTCCAGTAATCCGTGCTCACGAATTCGCTGTACCAGCAGTTCGTGCGACGCCATACGCTGCGAGCCGCCGATGATTTCGCCGTAACCCTCCGGCGCCAGCACATCCACGCACAAAGCCAGTTCGGGGCGCTGCGGATCGGGTTCCATGTAGAAGGCTTTTACCTTCGCCGGATAACGATGCACCATCACAGGCTTGTCAAATTGCGCCGAGAGATAAGTTTCGTCCGGCGAACCCAGGTCGCCGCCCCATTCGAACTTCGCTTCCAGTGCGCCCTTGGTGTGGCCCTCCTGCAGATTTTTTACCGCGTCGTCGTAACTGATCCGCGGGAAGGGCGGTTCAACCTTCTCAAGTTTCGAAACATCGCGGCCGATGATCTGCAAGTCGCCACGTCGCCGCTCCAGGCAGCGCTTTACTACGAAAGTAATCAGGCCTTCTCCGAGATCCATTAAATCGTCGAGCTCGGCGTAGGCAACTTCGGGCTCAACCATCCAAAACTCGGTGAGGTGACGGCGCGTTTTTGATTTCTCCGCGCGAAAGGTTGGGCCGAACGAATAAACCTTGCCCAGAGCCATCGCCGTGGCTTCGATGTAAAGCTGCCCCGATTGCGTGAGGTACGCCTGATCGTCGAAGTAATCGACGGGGAAAAGCGTGCTGGTCCCTTCACATGCTGCCGGTGTGATGATGGGCGGATCGGTGAGCGTGAAGCCCTGCCCGTCGAAGAAATCGCGCACGGCCTTAATGATTTCAGCGCGCACTCGCAGAATTGAAGCCTGCCGCTGCGAGCGCACCCAGAGATGCCGGTGCTCCATCAGAAAATCGACGCCGTGTTCTTTTGGAGTGATGGGGTACGGGTCAGACTCCGGCACGCGCTGCACGACCTGCACGTTTACCACGTCGAGTTCGTAGCCGCCAGGCGCGCGCTTATCGGCACGAACCTTGCCCTCAACGATCACACTCGACTCCTGCGTCAGCGTCTTGATCGCCTCGAAGACCTCTGGTGTGACCGCGTTCTTCGGCACAACGCCCTGGATCACGCCTGAGCCGTCGCGAAACTGCGGGAACAGCAGCTTTCCGCTCTCGCGCAGGTTATAGAGCCAGCCGCGCAGGGTAACGGCTTGCCCTTCATGCTTGCCGATTTCAGCGATGGTCGTTACAGGGGACATAGTGAATTGAGTCATTGAGTGATTGAGTCATTGCGCGATTGAACTGCAGGTCGCGCTTGAGTCAAATCACTCGATGACTCAATCGCACAATCGCTAAATACCTTCCAGCTTGTCGAACGTTTCCCTCAGCTTTTCCAGTGGGTTCACTTTCTCATCTTCGCCAAGCTCCAGCAATAGCGGCGGGGTTTGCGGGGCGGAGCGCAGCAGTGCCATCGCTTCCTTCCAGTCGATTGTTCCGGCCCCGGGCCACAGATGCGAATCCTGAACCTTGGCGTTGTCGTGAACGTGGGACGAACAGATCTGCTTGCGAAGAATCTCGAAGGCCTCGCTCACTGAGCCCATGATGTGGGCATGGCCGAAGTCAAAGCAAATGCAAACGTCGTCAAAGTGGGCGGTTTGAATCATCTCCATCAACCTCTCCGGCGTGGAGAGTTCGTTGGGAATGTTTTCCAGAAGAATACGCACGCCTAGCGGCTTGGCGAATGCGCGCAAGTGCTCAATGGAAGTCATTGCCGATTCGAACTTCTTCTCGCTGAACGTCTCGTTTGGCACCCCCAAATGCTGAATCAGAAAGCGAAATGGAATCTGCTCCGCAATTTCGAGCGCTCGCTTCACCTCATCCATCGCCTCGACCAGACCGGCCCGGTCGGTGGACGCGAGATTCACCGGAGGCGCACCGGCACGCCCCCACTCGTAATCCGCATAGAGCGGCGAGTGCACAGAGTGCAGCGGAACCCCGCTCCCGCGAAACCATTCGGCAATTTCTTTGACGTGAGCTTTGCGGTTGGCGTAATCGAGGTGCTGCCGCGCCGCGAAAATCTCGATCGCCTGCACTCCGCTGCGGGTCAGGCCATCTAGAATTCCCGGATGCAGCCGCTCCCGCACATATAAATAGGTCGATACCGCTTTCAACATGCCCAGTCCTTGGTGAGGAATTGCTGATTGTTGATTGCTGATTAAGACCAGAGTCCAACTTCTTGGGCCTTTTCAATCAGCAATCAAAAATCATCAATAAACAATCCTCTAGTATCCCACTGCCTTCCCGCCGTTCCTGCCGTCGCTGGCGCCAAGTCGCTCGCCGGTCTTCGGGTCGATGGCGATGCACTCCGCATCGCTCCAATACGGACTGATGTTGCCAAACTCGTGCAGCCCGACCTGCACGTGATACCCCATCTTCTCTAAGGCCCGCACTGTGTCCGGCGAGAACCATTCTTCGACGTTCAACACGTCTGGCATCCATTGATTGTGAAAGCGCGGAGCATTTACCGCCTCCTGAATATTCATGCCGTAATCGATCACGCCCATCAGAACGTTGGCGACAGTCGTGATAATTTTCGAACTGCCAGGAGACCCCAGCACGAGAGCCGTCTTGCCATCGTGCACAACGAGAGTGGGCGTCATCGACGAGAGCGGCCGCTTGCCCGGCGCGATCGCATTCGCCGCGCCTTGAATCAATCCATCAGAATTCGGCACGCCAGCCTTGGCGGAAAAGTCGTCCATCTCGTCGTTCAACAGGAAGCCGAGCCCCTCCGCGGTCACCCGCGATCCAAACCAGTCATTGATCGTGGTCGTGACCGCGACTGCGTTACCCTCCGCATCCACCACGGAATAGTGGGTCGTGTGCGGCGATTCGTGATTCGGAACCGACGCCGAATGCGACGCGGCATACTGCTCAAGCTCACTGAAAATCGCCGGTCGCTTCAATTCTTTGCTGGGGCTGGCGTGGTCGGTTGCGATCGACTGGCTCCAGGCAACGCCATATTTCTTGTCGATGAGCTGTGCAACTGGAATCTTCGAAGAGTCCGGATCGCCCAGGAATTCTGCGCGATCAAAAAACGCCCGCCGGAAGGCTTCCGTTGTGTAGTGAATCGATTCCGCCGACCGGCTGCCCATCTTGGCCAGATCGTAGCCTTCCAGAATGTTCAACGATTCGATCAGAACGGTCCCGCCGGAAGAGGGCGGTGGCGCGCTGATGATTTCGTATCCTCGATAGGTCCCACGCACCGGCTCACGTTCTTTTACTTCATAGTGCGCCAGATCGTCAGTGGTAAGCAGCCCTCCGCCCTTCTGCAACGCCGCCGCCAGTTCGCGCGCCAGCGATCCGTGGTAGAAATCGTCAGGGTTCGCGGCGATTCGCTCCAGGGTCCGCGCCAACTCGGGCTGTCGAAAAACTTCTCCTGCCTTATAGAAGTTGCCATCGCGCTGAAAGATGCGCCGCGACTCGGGGAACTTTCCCAGATGTTTGTCACACTGCATATCGCGCGCTTCCTGCCAAGTTAAAGCGTAACCGTCGCGCGCGAGCCGAATGGCGGGAGCGATCACCTGCTGCAATGTGAGCTTTCCATATTTCCGCTCGGCGTACACCATCCCCGCAACCGATCCCGGGACAGCAATCGCTTTGTATCCCACCACGCTGGCGTCTTCGATCACGTTGCCCTGCGCATCGAGATATAGATCGGCCTTTGCCGCCGCGGGGGCCGTCTCGCGATAGTCGAGGAAATGTAGTTTGCCGTCAGCCATCCGAACCAACATAAATCCGCCGCCGCCCAGGTTCCCGGCCGGGGGGTGCACGACCGCCAGCGCGAATCCGGTAGCCACCGCGGCGTCGATGGCGTTGCCGCGGGCCTGCATGATCTCGACTCCAGCGCGCGAGGCTAATTCGTGGACGCTGACCACGATGCCGTGCTGGGCATGGACCGGCTCGGTAGAGCCGAGGGCGCCGGACGACGCGCATACCGTCACCGCCGCCAACAGCAGCAAAATCAATGATTTTTGCCGGGATCGCATTTCGATCGAGGGTGTCCAGGAAAGGCGGACTCTTGAGGCTAGCCGACCGTGGCAAGCAGAGTCAAATCAAGGGTAGCACGAGGGTACGAGCACTCCCACTTGTAAGATTAGGGCAGCCTAGCCGGCAAACTCTGTTCCGTGCCGGATCCTTAAGCCCGCTTGGTTTTCTTGCGGGTTGTGCGCTTGACGCGGCCTTTCTTTCCCTTCGATTTTTTCCTAGGTGCCTTGGCTGACACCATCTCATACGACGTCTGAATCAACTGGCGCAATTCATCCCAGCCCACTGCGTCCAGGCGGTCGAGCATCACCCACTTGTAACGGCCGAGGTACGGCGAGGGCTGAATGTGCTCGCGTTCAATCAGCTCGGCAAAGGTCTCTGGTGCGCACTTGAAGGACAAACGTGGATTGTCCAACCCTAGTACTGCGAACATTTTCTCGCGAACCTTAAAGCAGAGAGCATCACCCCACTGCAGCTTCTCGGTGGCCTGGGGAAAAGACAGACAATATTCGTGGATGGAATCGACGTTCATTGTGATGAACCAGACAATTGGACGAATCGGGGAATCAGCCAACCCAGATCAACTCCTACAGTGTCTACCGCAGCACCACCAGCGGGTTCACACCCTCCTCGAGCAACCTGGTCGCAAGTGGAGTGATCGGCACGACTTACTCCAACACCGGCCTCGCGGCTTCGACGACTTACTACTACGTTGTGGAGGCAGTCGACTTGTACGGCGCATCGGCGGCTTCAGCGCAAGCTCATCCTTGTTTACGTGCGTGCGGACGCGCGGTGGATCTGCGCACCACCAACTCAGGTTCGATGGCAATTTCCGTAACGTACTTCGTTTGGCCCTCAATGCGGTCGAGCAGCGTACGCGCCGCGGTCTCTCCCATTTTTTTCATGGGCTGTCTCACAGTCGTGAGTGGCGGACTGATGTAGGCAGAGTTTTGGATGTCATCGAAGCCCACCACCGACAAATCATCGGGCACACGCAGGCCGGCTTCCAAAAAAGCGTGGATGGAACCAATCGCGGAGATGTCATTGTAGGCAAACAAGGCGGTAAAAGGCTGTTTACGCGCCAGCAATTGCTTGGCGAAGGGGTAGCCCAGATTCGGCGTCGGGTCGTCTCCTTCGAGTTGGACAATCAATTCTGGCCTCATGGCGATGCCCAGTTCGGCAGCGACATCGCAGATCGCGTTCCAGCGGTCGCCGGAATCTGCGCTCAATGGCGAACCTTTCATGAATGCGATTTTGTCGTGCCCCAGGTCGATCAGATGCTTCAGCGCCAGCGATGCAGCACGGCGGTGATCCAGAACAATATTGGTTACGCTTTTGATCCTGCGATGGCCGGCAACCGCTACGGTCGGGAGAGGGGGTTGTTCGGTCAACAAGGTGTCGACTGTAATAAACCCTTCGACTCCGCGCTCCAGAAGCATCGTCGAGTACGTTGCGAGCAGCGTCTTGTCGTGGCGGTGAGCAACTGTAAGAAAGAAGAAACCCTGTTCTCGAAGATAACGTTCCATGCCGCTAATCACGACAGAACCGTAAGCATCGCCGATTTCCGCCACGATCACTCCAATCGTGTAGGTGCGCTTAACGCGAAGAGAACGGGCAAAGAAATTGGGCCGATAGTTGAGGTCGCGTGCCGCTGCCAAAATTCTGTTTTTTGTACGCTCCGGGACGGAATGCGAAGCTGAAGAATTATTCAGAACTGCCGAAACGGTGCTGGCAGTAAGCCCGACACGCTCTGCGACGGACCTCAGCGTCACGTTCGGCTTCGGGCTGCGATCGACCTTGTTTTTGTTCTGAATTTTCATTCGGCGATTCGTTGCGCTCTCGGTGGGCGCCGGTGTCCGACTATTTCCGCGCCCGCCCCCGGATTGTACCTCACTGCGAGTCAGAAGCCAGACCTTGCGATAGCCCCTAAGAATATCGATATTTTTATCTTGACAACGAAAGGCGTTTGGGTCTAAACCTTCGTGCAGCAGGGAATAGTACGGAAGTACTAGCTGAAAATCCAGTAAAAACAACGATATTCCACAAACTCCGAATCTGGAACAATTTCGGTAAGAACTGGATGCCACGGCTGGTGATCTGTCTAACTTGAAGAACCCATCTCTGTTGGGGTGGGAGTCGACGTCTAGTTTGGGGAGGAACTCCATGACGAGCTTCAGCCGCTGGGCATTGGCAATTTGCGTTCTGCTGGGTTTGACCGCGCCGGCATTTTCTCAGAGCAGAAATACGGGTGAGATTCGTGGCACGGTCTCGGCGGCGGGAGCCGTGGTGCCGGACGTAACCGTTACGGTTTCAAATATTGACACAGGCGAGTCGAAGAATTTCGTTACCAACCAGGATGGCATCTACGACACCGTCTCGACGCCCGCGGGAAACTACAACATCACGTTTACCGCCAAGGGCTTCAAGAAACTGGTTCGCGGCCCAGTCGTGCTGCAAGTGGATACGATCACCGAAAATGCTGGCCTGGAAGTTGGCTCCGTATCGGAAACAATAACGGTTGAAGCCGAAGGCGTGCCGCTGCTCGAAACCGAGACTTCCCATATGGGAACCATTCTTGAATCGAAAACCATCAGCCAGTTGCCCCAGATCGGCGCTGGAATCACCGGCAATGACTGGGCTAACTTCAATATTCTACTCCCCGGAGCTGGAAGCTCTGCCACTCAGCCGTCTTCAGAAGGGAGTGGCGCCTATAACGCCGGAGACGCCGTCTCTATTAATGGGAACCTGCCTAATTACGCCAACTACCTTCAGGATGGTGGAGTCGTTCAGTTGCCGGTGAGCAATAACGTCGACAACACCTTGTTTGAGGCCGTGCAAGAGGTTCAAATCACGACCTCTTCGTTTTCCGCCGAGTATGGCATTGGTGGCGCCGTGTTTAACCAGATCACCAAGAGCGGAACCAACGGCTTTCATGGATCAGCCTACGAATATTTTCAGAACACCGTTTTGAACGCAGCGCCCTTTTTCGGGATTCCGAACGCTAGTGGCGGCTTCACTCCGCAGCAGGCGCAGTTTTTCCGCTACGATGAGTGGGGCGGCTCCATCGGCGGTCCAATCATCAAGAATAAATTGTTCTTCTACTTCGTCCGGGACAAGATTTATAACAATGGAGCCAGCAGTGCGACAAACGGCACAACCCTTACACTGGCCGAAAGAGGTATGGGGACGCTCCATCCCGGAGCCTACGATTTCAGCGCGCCCGGTCTGCCCACCCTATACGACCCCGGTAGTTGCTCGACACCGAATTGCACTCGCAAATCCTTTGCGTCGGAAAACACCGGAGCCCTCGCCGGCGTAAACGCGATTCCAGCAGGCCGCATCGATCCCGTTGCGGCAAAGATTTTGAACTATTATCCTTTGCCCAATGCTGGTGCCTCGGGAGCCCTTTCAAACAACTTCTCCACTCTTCTACCGACTCCCAATCCCAATCTCAGATATTTTGGGCGCATTGATTACGATTTCTCTTCGAAGAACCGCCTGAGTTTTTCGATCAGTCAGAAGGACAATCCCGGGGTGAATAAATACGGGCCATTTCCCTGCCCGATCAATTGCTTCTCTGGTGACATCGACGGCTATAACGCCCAAGTTACAGATACCTGGGAAATCAGCCCGAAAATGGTCAATGAATTTCGCATGGGGTACACAAAGCAAGGCAACTGGTTCGTGCCTGACACGATTGGATTTAATGCGGCGAGTACCCTGGGCCTGCAATACGCCAAAGCGAACGTCTTTCCGCAGATAAACATCGGCGGCGCTGGAATCTGCTGTTCGGGCCTGGCTCCCGGTACCAACGCAATCTATATCGAAGGCCTATACGACCCGTCCGATGTTTTGACCCTCATTCGCGGCAAGCACATTCTGCATTTCGGGGTTGAAGTGCTCATGGGAGATGGCGACACCACCCCATGGGGAAACATTACTTCGGGCAATTTCACCTTCACCGGGAACTATACGGCCCAAAACAACGTGGCGGCAGGAACGACTGGAGCTGGTCTCGCGGATTTCCTGCTCGGCGACGTCCAAAGCTGGAGCGCGACCAACCAATCCACATCCTATGCGCGCCTGAAGAGTCCGCAACTTTTTGTCCAAGATGACTTTAAGCTGCGCCCCAACCTCACGCTGAATCTTGGGTTGCGTTACGTGGCGACAACTGGATTTACAGAACTTCATAACGGCCTGGGCGGCTTTGATCCGAACAAGACGCTGGTGTGCAGCGTCGATGTCAATGGGGTACCGTGCGGTAACCTCAACGGCACGCTAGGTTCGCTTTGGTTTGCTCCCCAGGACAACCGGACCTCGTTGCAGAAGCCGATTTACGATATCTTCCTGCCCCGCGTGGGTTTTGCCTGGTCCTTGCGAAACGACACCGTAGTCAGGGGTGGGTTTGGAATGTACTCCTATAACTTCAGCCAGGATACCTATGGCAACGGAATAGGCTTCGGCGCGCTCACCACAAGTACCGGGAATGCCTCGGACGTTAACCATGGCACCGGTCCTACTCCGCTGGTCACTCTGTCGGAGTCAGCCGCCGCTGCTAACCCCGTTCTGAATTATGTTATCGGCTCGGCCAATGCGAAAAATGTCTCGCAATATCTCAATGTCGCTTCTCCGTCAAATCAAACCTCTGTGCCGTACCGGGTTCCGGTAGGGCGAATCAACGAATGGCAGTTGAGCGTAGAACATGAATTCGCGCACAGCTATATGGCATCGATTGCCTATGTCGGCAGTCACGGTGGCAACCTGCAATTCCCCACTGACCTCAATCAGATAACCAATCCAGCAGGCATAGCGGCGAGCGCGGCCGCTGGTGCTGCGATACAGGCTGATCGTCCTTTTCCGGCCTGGGGAACGCTTGGCGGGAATAACTACAATGCCATCTCAAATTACAATGCGCTGCAAGCCACAATCAACAAGCATTATTCCAATGGCTTGGTCTTCAGCTTTAACTACGTGTGGTCGCACTTCCTTGACGATCAGGATTCGGGCGGATGGGGCAGCCGCGGAGGCACACAATATTGGCAGATCGCGAATGACCCTTCCGCAAATTACGGAAACTCGAACTTCGACATCCCGAATGCTTTTAAGGGATATGTCTCGTACGACCTGCCCTTCGGCAAAGGGAAAACTTACCTGAGCGGCAACTCGGTTGCAGACGAAATTGCCGGTGGATGGAGACTGTCAGGAACGCTTCTCGCACAGAGCGGGGGCCCCTTCACGGTAGTCAACGCTACCAATGAAAATTCCACCATTACCGGCTGCAGTGTCGGCGGCACAGCCGCGGGCGGTGACGTTAACAACGGCTGCAACTGGTTTCCCAATGTTATTGGGAGCACCAGCGTCAGCCATCAGGGCCCAGCCGAATGGTTCAATACTGCGGCCTTCGCAAACGCGGCTCCGGCTGGTCAATTCGCCTTCGGCGATGAGGTGAGAAACTCGCTCCGGGGACCGCGGCTTACAGTTGTCAACATGTCAATCGCCAAGAGCTTTAGTTTCGGAGAGAGGATTCGCCTGGAAGTGCGCTCCGACTGGGTGAACGTCCTCAACCATCCAAGTCTTGGCATTCCGGGCCAGACCTTTGGAGCGGCTAATTTTGGGCAGATAAACGATGCGACCCTGGGCAATGGTGTCGCGGTTGCGCCTCGAAGCGGTCAACTCAGCGCGAAAGTGACGTTCTAAAAGAACAGCCAACCAGAGAGAGAACGGAGGCATGCTGCCGTTCTCTCTTCACCTTCTTTCTTCAAACGGGCGGGCCAGACTCCGGAAACGGATCTCCACCGTACAATGGCGACATGAGGACAAGCGCGCTCGTAGTCTTGCTTTTCGCGATTCTGGGCGCGCGCATGGCGTCGGGTTTCCCCCAATCCAACCCCAGCCGACAGCAGGAGATCGAATCGCACAATCGCAAGGCAGCGGAATATCTGAAGGAGAACAAGCCTGAACTCGCGGCACCGGAGTTTCGAGCCATTCTTGCCCTCGATTCCAATAACGTGGACGCGCGCGGTAATCTGGGCGTGCTGCTCTTCTTTCAGGGCGCATATCCGGATGCGATTCCGCAGCTTCGCGTTGCGCTGAAATTGAAGCCCACTTTGTGGAAGATTCAAGCTCTTCTTGGCATCGGCGAAAAGCGCACGGGCGACATCGACGCCGGACGCTACGATCTGGAGAATGCATTCCCAAAAGTGCAGGACCAGAAGATCCGGATCGAAACGGGGATGGAGTTGATCGAAATCTACTCCGGCACCGGCGATCTGGATAAGGCAGGAGCAATCATCAGCGTTCTGCGGAAGCTGGACCCGGCCAATGAAGCTGTGCTCTACACCGCTTACCGAATCTATTCCGACCTTGCTGCCGAGTCACTGCTCAGCTTGTCCGTTGTCGATCCGAATTCCGCTCGAATGCATCAGGCTATGGCGCACGAACTGGCCAAGCGTGGGAATACAGCGGAAGCGATCGAGCACTACCGCGCCGCACTCAAGATCGACCCGCGGCTTCCAGGACTCCATTTCGAACTTGCCGATATGCTCGTCACTTTGTCGACCGCCGAGGGCCGGAAAGAAGCCGAAAGCGAGTACAAGGCAGCCTTGGAGGCCAATCCTTTCGATGAACAAGCTGAATGCAGGCTCGGCGATATTGCTCTTCAGAGAGACGACTTGAAGGAAGCGAATGAACACTACACCCGCGCCTTGCAGTTGCAGCCAACCGACCCGGAAGCCAGCATTGGCATGGCAAAAGTTCTTATGACTATGGATCAACCGCAAAAAGCCGAGCAGCTTCTGCAACATGCTCTTCAGCTCGATCCAACAAGTGCTGTGGCTCACTTCCGCCTGAGCACTGTATATCGGCAGACGGGACGCACCGCGGATGCCAAACACGAATTAGAGGAGTACCAAAAATACAAGCAGATGAAGGACAAACTCCGCGAAATTTATCACGACTTGCATCAACAACAGACCACCGACGAAAACGATGAAGCGAATCCAAAGAAATAGTCGGTGTTTCGGTACCCGATAGGGAATCCACTCTCGCGGCTCGCCGCGATTCGACATCGCTCGGATAAGGACGACAACTCAGCGCGTCCGTCGCCCAGAAACGGCTATCGGAAGAGCCCCGAACCCGGATTCGAAACAAACTAACGAACGTCCCACGCAGGAGCGTTAGTTGATTAGCGACGTTTTCGATGCCTCCCACCCTGCCGCCAACCTTAGTATGCGCTCCCGCTTAGCAGGCGGCCCGGCGTGTTCGCTCCCACGATGGTCGCCAGACTGTTTTCCTCCGCAAACGCGGAGACCATCTCGCCGGCGCTTGCGGTGTGCTCGTTTACCAACAGCACGACTCGGCCGTGGAATCGTTGCTGGCCGAGTCCTTCGGTGACTACGAGTATGGATTTTTCAACGAAGATAACCGTGATATCACGGAACTCAAGCCGCCGTGCCTCATCAGGCCGCAGTCCGGGTTCGGGCGAGACGATTCTCGAGATTGAAGTGCGCGGAAAACGGGGCTTCGGGTATTGCAAGAGTACCCGATGCAGTGAGGCCATTTGAGCGACTCAGAGCCAGGCTGCGTCCGAGGCGCGCTGAGGGCGTGCGTGCCTCTACCGAATGGCGCACGCCGGGACCGACGGATCTCATTTTTCCCAAGTGGCAGCGCGAACTCTTCAAGACCATCCTGGAGGAGGAGAATCTCCGGTCGGATCGAGACGGTCGACTGCGCACAGCCGAGCCTTAGTTTCGTGCCTCCCGAGGGAACATTGGTTAGAATTCAACGTAGAATTGAATGTGGGCTTCTTCTGAGATTGGTTCTCGGGATAAGGCTTTCCGAACGAGTTCGCGTCCCAAAGGTGTTTGCCATTATGAGACTTATACGACCCGCAATCCTGGCGCTGGTGATCGCTGGCGCATTCTTTTACTTCACCACGTGGCGTTCGAATACGAAGTTTGCGGCGTCGAATCCGGTAGGGTGGCTGAGCCATCCGGCGCACGTGGAGATTACCGAGGCTGCGCCGGGCGAGGGACTCGACAGTGAAGAGCAGAACAATATCAGCGTCTATCGCAGGAATATTCCGTCGGTAGTGAACGTCACGTCGCGGGCCATGTCGTTCGACTTCTTCTACGGGATGGTGCCGCAGGAGGGGCAGGGATCGGGCTTTGTGATCGATAAGGATGGGCACATCCTTACGAACTATCACGTGGTGGCCGACGCGCGGCAGGTGGAAGTTACGCTGCACAATCGCAAGAAGTACAAGGCGACAGTAGTGGGCACCGATCCCGCGCACGATCTCGCGGTGATTCAGATCAAAGCTCCTGATCTGGTTCCGTCGGTGCTGGGCGATTCGCGCAACTTGCAGGTGGGGCAGAAGGTTTACGCCATTGGCAATCCTTTTGGGCTGGCGGGGACGATGACGCGCGGGATTGTGAGCTCGATCCGTCCGGTGCGCGAGCCGAATGGCGCGACCATCGATGAGGCCATTCAGACCGATGCCGCCATCAATCCCGGGAACTCGGGTGGGCCGCTGATGAACTGGCACGGAGAAGTGATTGGCATCAACACCATGATTCTGTCGAGCGTGGGACAGAACTCGGGCGTTGGTTTTGCGATTCCGATCAATACGGCAAAGGCCGTGCTCAACGATTTGATGACGCTGGGCCGCGTGCGCCGACCCGCGCTGGGTGTGCGGACGATTCCGATCAGCGCCGAGTTGGCCGATGAAATGGGATTGCCGGTCGAATACGGATTGCTGATTGTTCAGGTCATTCCCGGCGGCTCGGCGGACCAGGCCGGCCTGCACGGCGGCAGCGAGCGCGCCTATCTGGGTAACATTCCGATCATGCTGGGCGGCGATTTAATTGTGGCCATCGACGGCGAAAAAGTGGAAGACGAGCAGGACCTTTCCCAGATGATGAACAATCATCGTGCCGGAGACACGGTGAAAGTCACGATCTACCGCAATAAGAAAAAGCTGGATGTAAACGTGCCGCTGGGCGAAGCCCGGGAACAAGTTTGAGGATCAACATCCCCATTCTTGGTGGCCTGGACAAGATCCAGGTCATCGTCTGCCACTTCCCTCACTGCGAATTGTGCCGAGTCTATAGTCATCATATTCGTGCACTTGACGCGACAAAGCGTTGTTCCCCAAACGCGCTGCCCCACGCCCTCTAGAAATCTGCGTTTACTGCACCACGACTTTGCCGGTCATCTTCGGGTGAATCGTGCAGTAGTAGGGATACGTTCCCGCCTTGGTGAAGGTGTAGGAGAATTTTTCGTCCGTATCCAGCACCTTGGACTTGAACACACCCTCTGTACTGACCGACGTATGGGGAATGTCGTCAGCGTTGGTCCAGGTAACGGTTGTTCCGACGGGCACGGTGATCGTCTGCGGCCCGAAAACGAAATTGTCGATTTTAACTCCCGCCGTTGCCGCCGACGGCTGTGCGTTCGCGGCTACGCTGGATGACGCTGCGGCTAACAGCACCATCGCAATCAATACTGGCAATGCCACGCTTGCAAGACACACAATTTTCTTCGTCATGACTTTCCTCTCGAATGTTGTTTTATCGCTATTTGTGTTATGTCCTGGCCCGCCTGCGGCAAGAACAAGTTAGCTGCTGAGCGGTGAATCGATTACCGCAAGACTTCGACCGCTGACTACGTAGTTCACGTCGGTGATGCCCAACACTTTTTGCAACTGCTCGGCTGGCACCTTCATCGGTCCGGCTGATGGCGCTGCTCCCGGGGCAGGTTGCGGGAAGGCAGTCGACATTGCTGTGTGGAACGAAACCTTGCCCTCCACCTTTTGCATGATCTGGTGAATATGTCCATTCAACACAGTCACGGAACCGAAACGCTTGACGTAAGACAAGGCTTGTTCGCTGTCGTCGGTTCCCCAGATCGGGATAGATGGTCCACAGTGGAATGTGTGCAAAGAGCACGATCGGAGTGCTAGTGGACCGGCCCTTGAGATCGTTCTCCAGCCACTCCAGCTGTTCGTGACCGAGCGACCCCATGCCTCCAGCTTTTCCCTCGGTGACTCCAGTTCGCTCTCTGACTCGTTGTGCAGAACCGACGGCACTCGGTTTTATTCCGCGATATTTTTTGGGAGGCCATGGGAATAAAACGCCCGTCCGCTGGTTTACCCTTGTGTGCATGTCGAGTCTGGCCCAGCGAAAGTTTTGGTGATTTCGATCGGGCGCTCAATATAGCCATCGGGAAGCTACGGAGTGCCTTGGGAGACTCGGCTGAGAGTCTGCGATTCATCGAGACTCTTTCGAAACGTGGCTATCGCTTTATTACGGATGTGTCGGTTGTCGATACAGACGCCCGCCCAAGAAGGCAAGAACATGTGGCTGGAGATCTGTCGGCTATAGACCTTCGGCAGAAGATCCAAGGCCTCGGGTTGGCGGTTGAGCCCCAACGCCGGCTGTTGCCGACGCGCTGGATCATCGGTGGGAGTTGAACACACTCTCACCCTTGGCGAGATCAAAAGTCTGGCCCGTCAGCCCATACTCTTGAGATTTGAAATAACAGCAAGATCAGAATGCAGCCTTCGCCCGAAAGATCCTAGTCTGCCACGTATAGCAATCGCTCGCGGGTTGCGTGCAATTGTTTGTGCCGATCTCACTCGTGTTGAAATACTCGCCGACACCGTAAAAAGTTAAATTGTCGGTTGGGTCGATCACTGTTGCGGCGTACTCCCCCCAGTGGAAAGTACTCTCCTCGTCTCCAGTTCCGGCAATGATGGGACTAACCTGGCCGAAGTTGGAAATCCCCAACGGCAACACATCGAAATACACTGCGGGATTGGGCTGCACCTGGCAAGTGGAACAGTAGGCGCCAGAAACCGTGTAAGTCATTCCCAGATTGCCGTATTTATCGAGCGCCGCACTCGGCATGAAATAAAACAGGGTGTGGTTGGGATCGGCGAGGTCGGCGGGGCCAACTTCGCCGCCGCTACCACTATTAATGAGCGGGAAAGCATTCCCGTTGGAAACGCCAAGAATGTAATAGCGAATTCCGGTGCTCTGGTTCGCGGCGCTTTCCATCACCACATGCGAGGCGGTCAGAAACTCAAAGTCGATTCCAGCGACGCTGAAGTTTTTGTAAGTCAGGCGATTCGCCATGCGGTCGCCGAGCGAGTCGACGCATGGAGTGTTGAAGTCGCCGCACGAAGGCAAGCCATAAGCCTCAATCGTTGCCGGATTCGTGCTGGGCTCCGGTACGCACACGGTATTGGTCTTCGTGCCGCTGCCCGACGTGTCGTAGCAGCCCGGCGTGTAGGGATTCACCGGAATAAACTTTGGACCGGCAAGTCCGCTCGTGCCCCAGATGAACAATGCAAGCTGGTTCGATGTGCATGGCGTAATGGCGCTGGTACACACGGTCTGCCCGTTGCCCCCTTGCTGCGCGTTACTGGGGTTGACGATCCCGAGAAAATATTCCGGCTCGCCACTGGGAGGTCCGCTGGCGCTGTCGATATCGGCCACATCGAGCGAGTGGATCAACGTCGGCTGGTCGGCGACTGGAACCAAGTAGGTGTAACAGGTCATCGGCTTCGCTGTGTGCCCTAGCGCCATATCGGCCCGGTCTAATTGGCAAGCTTCGAAGCCGGCCTCGGTGAAGCCCTCGGTCGGATCCTCCAAATCAAAAGTGATGTAGAACCCGTTCGACCACGTCCCGATTCTCGGCCAGTCGGGAAAGTAATACATAGTGCCTGCGGTGCAATTGTTGGAACTCGGCACGCACGGCAGCACCGTGTCCATCTTGAAGTCGTACGCGTACCAAACCGTCTGCGGGTTCGACAGATCGCTGCTCGAACTCACCGCGACGCACATCGCATAGTGAACAATCCCTCCAACCAGGTAAGCCGAACGGCGGCTAAGGATAAAGCGGTTATCCACGCGATCGTAGATCACTTGTACGTTTCCGGCCGCGAACTGGCACTCGGGTTGTGTTGCAGCAGGCCAAAAAGCGGCGGCATTCTGCGGCACCGCGGTCGTCCCTCCGGAGTTCGTGAAGATTGGCTGCCCGCTCACTTTGTCAAACGCCTGCAGGTAGCGAGAATTCATCCATTGCAGCACTTGCGCATTTTCGCCCGCCGCGCTTTCTCCCACTGCAATGTTGGTATCGAGATTGAGCACGTTATCGTAAAACTGATAAGCGGTGCCGATGTTCTGCTGCGCATCGATGCCTTCAATCTGATCATTTACCCACGCGCTCGCCCGGCACGAGGCCGACGTGCACACCGGAAAATTCGCCGCCGTATTTTCCGACGTCTGAGGAGCAGAATACGGGCCGGCAATCACGCCCGGCTGGCAATCGCCGGAGCCGCAGCTCTGGGCAAACAAGCGGAGACCCGCGAGCAGAAAAGCGACGATCAGAATTTTGCAGGAGTTTGTCACGCTGGGGACCCCCATATTTCCTCCGGTCCTTACAAAGCTGAGGCGGCAATCGAGCGTCCGCGGATGTATCGTGGCGAGGCAGAAAATATCATCGAAGGCAGAGAACGGCGAGACCTGCCGAAGGCTTTTACGAATTCAGGACGGCGACGCCCGATTGGCAACGGGCGTCTCGCCTAAGTCTCGCTGGTACAGCCTTGGTAGAGAGACTTGTCAGTACTGTCGTCCGTTTTGCACACAACGAAACATGAGCACTCTTTGTTACGAATCACGAATACAGCGACGGCGCAATCCTCCTTTGGAGTTTAATGCCGAAGGACCTGAAGCATTACTGCGGGCACCAGTATCTTCACTTTCTGACTTGCGGTTGCTACCATTGCCAGCTTTGGCTGGCGACGGTACGGCCGCGACTTACTCTATCCGCAGGAATGCCCCAGGTAGATGTATTGGTGGACTGATATTTTCCAGACACTAGCAACATACGATCCCAGCCCGGTTCTATTGGTGTTACCGCCGACAGCAAGGCCAAAGCAACTCCGGTTGCGCCATCGAGAAAAGCGGGACTAGCTTCCCACACAGGTAGTCCACTCGGGGCTGGTCTGGTCAGAGAGGAGAACCCACCCACGCCGCTCCCTGCTTGACGGAAATCCATCGTTCGCTGGTACCAGAGGAGGGCTGCATCCAGGCATCTACGGTCACCTTTCGTTTGATAGATGCGGTTGAAGATGTGCGCCACGCCAGCGGCTCCATGGCACAGAGGAGCATCCGCTATCCCTGCCCGGTCAACAGGCCACGCCAGACAATGACTCAACAGTTCTTCCGCAAAGGCCCGCCAGTCGGGTCGCCCCGTGCGATCTGCCACCTGTAACAACACCGATAGGATTCCTAGATCGCCATAGCACCAAGCCATCCGGCTGTCCGTTGACTCTTCGCCCGAAACGATCCAGGAACTGAACCGAGAAAGCGACCCAGATGGACGTTGCTGAGCAATCAGCCAACCGACGGCGTTGTCGAGAAGCTTATAAGACCGTTCGCGCTTGACGATGCCCGTGGCCCATACCTCACTTAGAAAATGGACGATGCCAGGAATGCCGTGCGCCACACCGAGGTTATAGTAACCACCAGGGGCTTGCTCTCGCTGCCAATCGGGCAAGAGTTCAGGACCTGAATGCCATGCCGTTCCGTCATCCACGCTCTTGGCCAGATTCTCCAATTGGTCGAACACGGCCCTAATCCCTTGAATAGCTGATCCTCTTGGCAAGCGTTCGAGGAAGTAAGTCCCAAATCCCACCAGACCACTAATCAAGTCATACGGACTTGAGGAGTTTGTGTTCGGCAACCGCTTCAGAACCGCAGTGTCAATGTCTCCATTAAGATCTTCTTCTTCCTCTTCACCTTCGTTCTGGTCTGATGCTAATTCGGAGTTGTCGTCCGCAGGCACCGAGATATGTTGGAGAAGGTGGGAGACATGCTCAACTGTCCAGCCCAATCCTGTGAGACCCCCAAAAAGACCAGGATAGCTTGCTGATTGGGCCGCCTCATCAATCGCCTGGTTCAGGCACTCCGTGGCGCGATTGGCCCATCCAAGGTCATCCAGCGCAGCCGCCAGATATCCGTAGAGCAGGGCTTCCTCGTAACTGCGGGAGCGGAGGTGTTGCTCAGCAGGCACCTCGTAGTTCTTGTCCGCCACAGCCTGGGCGATAGCCTGGATCGCATCCCAGGCTTGGGCACCAAGATCGCTCTGACGCGAAAGGATGGGAGTCCAAGTCATTTGAACACTTCCGCAATCGTAAAGAATTTGTACCTGTTACTCCACCCACGTTAACGCCATCGACTCCGGAATTCCCCCAGCTATTTACGCAGGTTCGTGGCGCCTGTATTGGTACCGCCCACGGCGCAAGTGCCACCACATTCAGTGATGAACGGACATGTAACGGTCGGGTCTTTCGGGCAATAGTACGGGCAACTCTGGAATGATGCACCAGCGATTGACTCCAAAGCAGGGTCGTCTAGATTCTGCAGAGTCACTTTCTTGATAGTAAGCTTTTTTATCTTCTTCATGTCGGTCTCCTCAATTGTTTAGAGGCCTTTGCTTCTCTAACTTTTGGCCAGACATAACCTTTGACCGCCTAAAGCGGCCTGTTCATCAATACGGTCCTGGTCAAAACCCTGTCACTTACATATTGTCCTCGGACAAGTGTATCCCTGTAAGCAGGTGCTGTTCACGCATGAATTAGCTGTACAATCGCATACCAACAAGGTGGCGGTATCATTACCACCTGCCATGCCATCTAGCATGGGCTCGTCTAAATTCCGCAGAGTCACCTTCTTGATCGCAAGTTTCCTGAGCGTCTTCACGGTTATCCTCCTGTGTAGAACATCTGAAGGGGCTCTCGCCCACGAGTGAAGCATAGGACGGGGGCAAAGACCCGTCAAGTCATCTTCCTGCGAGCCGATAGCCAAGAGCCAGCGGCTTGATAGTAACTGCTTCTTCTGCTGCTGAGTAAGTCATGGAAATTCACTTATTAACGACGTAAGTCGGGTGATCGAAGCTCGGGAGTATCTATCGAGAGGCTAGCGCTATGTTCACGCTGCATTCGAAGCAACTCAGCATACTTGGAATTGGTTCTCAGCAGTTCTTCGTGAGTACCCTGGGCCACAATTCTGCCTGCGTCCAAAACAACGATCAAGTCCGCGTCGCGAATCGTGCTCAGACGGTGGGCAATGACAATCCTCGTGCAACGCAACCGCGCCAGATTCTGATTGACGAGTTCTTCGGTCACTGCGTCCAGATGACTGGTTGCCTCATCGAGCACCAGAATGGTTGGCCGGCATGCCAGAGCCCTCGCCAATGCCAGGCGTTGCCTCTGACCGCCGGAAAGAGACAGGCCACGATCGGCCATGACGGTTTCATACCCCATGGGCATGGCTACGATTTCGTCATGAATGCAGGCGAGTTTGGCCGCATGGATTACCTGATCGAGGCCCATCTGCGGGTCGGCCAGCGCGATATTTTGGCGCACCGTACCACCGAACAGTTGCGTGTCTTGAGTGACAATACCGAGCTGACTTCGCACCGAGCGAAGATCGAGGCTAGACAAGTCCTTGCCGTCGAAGAAGATTCGACCGGCGGATGGCTCGTAGAGACCGGCCATAAGTCGGGCCAGCGTCGACTTGCCGGAGCCCGTCCGCCCGACCAAGGCCACTCGGCGACCGGGACCAATCGTTATGGAAACGTCCTCCAGAGTAAGTAGATCCGGCTTCGCATAACGAAACGAGACGCCTTCCAGCGAGATGGTACCGGTTAACTTCTCAGCCAGCGCCACGCTGCCCGGCTTCTGCTCGGGGGCCGTATTGAGAACATCGTTAATGCGCTCCAAATAGGTTTCCAGCATCTGAAACTGCACACCGGCGGAAATCAAGCTAGTCAAGGGACCAAAAAAACCCGCTGCCAGGGCGCTAAAAGCCACCATCGTGCCCAAGGTGAAGCTACCCTGGAGAACGAGGTATGTTCCGTAAAACATAACGGCCAAAGTGGAAGCGGTACCCAGTAAGTTCTGCAGCGCAGCGAAAACCGCATCGAGGCGTCCCCGTTGAACTGAAACATTCAGGCTGTCGACAAACAGGTTAGACCAGTTCTCCGCTGCGCGATGCTCCAGCCCCATCGCCTTTAATGTCTCCATTCCACTAAGCATCTCGACCTGGTAGGTTTGCGAACGGGCTGAGATCTCCAGGGTCTCAGCCAGGAGTTCACGCTGCCTGTGCCGCATCAGCACAACCAGCAAGACCCGCGTCGCGGCTATTGCGATGATTGTGAGCGTCAGCGGAACGTTGGCCAGCATGAGCAGAATCAGGTAGAGACTCACCATGAAGCCATCCATCACGGTTGAAAGAGTGGTGGAAGTGAGGATTTCCTTAATGCTGGCGTTACTGCCGAGACGCATCATGAGATCGCCAGCCGTGCGCTGTTGGAAGAACGAATAGGGTAATTCGACGAGATGATCAAGAAAGCGGAGTGTAAAGCTCGCTTCCACCTGAGTTTGCAGATATAAGAGCAGATGAGCACGGATAAAGCTTGCTAACGCGTTAAAGAGCTGGAAGGCAACATAAGCAGCCGCCAGCAAGAAAAGTAGGGAATAACTTTTTCGCGGGACCACGCGATCAATCAGGACGCCAGTCAGGATCGGCATCACCGCAGACAGAATTTGAATTACAACCGATGTGGAAAAGATACGAGCGAGCAGACCCCAACGTTCGAAGACTTGCTTTAATAACCCCCAGCTACGGTTGGTTTTTACTTTTCCGGGCTCGAATGTCTCGCTGCGCTCGAAAATCAGCGCGACTCCCGTAAACGCTCGCCTGATCGTTCCCATTGGAACATCGCGCCGCCCGGCAGCGGGATCAACAATCCGGACGGAGTCCGTGCCGACTTGTTCAAGAACGACATAGTGGCGAAACTCCCAGTAGAGAATCGTGCCGCTCGGCAACGCGGAGAGATCTTCAACCTCGGCGCGGACACCGCGGCCACGCAGGCCGTAGAGGCGACCGGCCCGCAGGAGCGCCGAAGCTGTTGTACCGTTCCGCCCAACGCCCAGAGTCTGGCGAATCTCGGTTAGCGGCACCTCCTTACCGTGGTATGCGATCACCATCGCCAGTGCGGCCGCGCCGCAATCAGTCGCCGACAGCTGTCGCACCAAGGGAATCCGCCGGGAAGATCTGCCGTGAGCGAGCCTTTTCAGGGCCGGAAAGCGGTCAAGGAGACGGGACGATTCGGCGGGTTTGTTCGCATCATTCTGCACGTTGCCGTCAATTCGCCTTTCCGAAAATGTTTCGTAGTCCATGCAACAGGAAAGTTAGTCCCACCACACTTGCTGAAAACAGCGCGAGTACAATCCAAAATGCTCGTCGCAGCCACGGCGGCAGCACCTTTAGGACATCCCCTTGCTGGTCCCAGCTTCGGAGGTGGTACTCCAAAGCTTCCTGGCGAAAAATTGCGTTGTTCGCCTCGGCCCCCACTGCCCGCTTCATGAGCAGGCTCTGCACCCGGTTCTGCAAAAGAATCTGGTTGAACGTCAGTGCCGAGCATTCGGCAAGCGACTCGATCAATCGAATCTCTTCGTGAGAGAAAGCGGCGTGCTCCCCGCTTCGGGCGGCTGTGAGGACACCCGCTGGCAACCCTCCTGGTCCGATGATCGGCTCGGCAAGAAAGCGAGCGTTGCTCATCTCCACCGGTGCATCAATATCGGGATCATAGCGAGGATCCAAGCCGACGCGGTCCACACAAACACGCTCACCGGTGCGAGCGACAAACGCAACCAGTCCGGAAGCCGCGCTGTAAGTCCATTTTTCACTTTCGGAGGCGTCGGCAGGAGTGATAGTCTCCGCATCCGGGTCGTACACAAAACACTGAACGATCGTCGCGTGGAGGATATCGCGTCCCGTTTCAATCACCAGGCGTCCCGCGCTCGCGAGATCTGTTTGCATCGGCAATCGAGTGCACAAATCAAGCAGGCACTCAGCACTCTCGACGCCGGCAGCCAGCGGATCGCGGCTTCGGTCCGCCCTCAAAGCGAAGTGTTGAACTCCGCACACAATTAAATGCCGGAGATGTTCCTGGTCGATTTCTCCCCGCGCGAGGTAGAAAACCTGGCCCGCGTCGACATACTTCTGCAACAAATCTGAATCGTGGTTGGCACCAAGAACGATGGTTGTTGGCGGTGCGTTTTCAGGACGCTCCGAACAGTTGCGCGTTAGAGTGTCTAGCGCCTCTGGCTGGGCGACGCGTGGCCCGAGTAAAAGTGCGGCGACATCCTCTTCCGCCAAAACTCGCAACGCGTCTCCGATATTCTGCGCGTTGACGATACGAAAGGGCTCAAACTTGTTGTCTTCAAGTGGCTGGCTCAAGCCTAGGGTGAGCAACAAGCGGCGTGATGGCTGCACACAATCCCTAGTCGACGATACCTGCCAATCTCTGGAGTGCATACAGTCTCGCTTCGGCAGGTTCAGGAAACCGGGTTTCCATCCACCACGGTCACCCTTGTCCGGCAAGCGTCCTTCATTTAGGCGAGGTTAGCACGAAACACCTGAAAATGCGCGGGATTGGCGAGGCCGATCCGCCACAGTCCAGAATTCTAAGGCGCTGCTCGATTCGGCCAGTGGCACTCCGGATCCGCCTCGCGTGAGCAATTGCGACAGGTTCACCGGCTATTGACCCTTTTCACTTTCGTCTCCTTTGAGATGGCGCGACGAGTGGATGCAAGGAGCCGACCGCTGACTTCGAGGCGCGGGTAAACAGAACAGGCGCTAGCAGCAATTGCGAATTGGGCTAGTACATGTCCCTCCGCAGCTAAAAGGGCAGCTTGGACCTGGGGTGATACCCCCGACAATTGACTTCAGACTGGGCTCATCCAGATTACGCAGGGTGACCTTCTTAATTCCAAGCTTCTTTAGTTTCTTCATGTCAGTCTCCTTGCATCCAGGTTCTGTAAGGTCATTTATCGATCCTGATTTTGCTCGTCTTTGTTTTCATCGGTTCGTGCGTCCTTAAGGTTCACATTGAGTCAACAAAGGGGAGACGAGGTTGGTACGCAATGTGGCACGCACGTTGAACACGTATGACATGAAGTGAAAATGTTCGACACTCCTGCCCCTCCGACCTGTTCGAGTTGTGGTTGATTGAGGTCTTGCAGGGTGACCTTCTTAAGTTCGAGTTTCTTTAGTTTCTTCATATTGGCTCCTTCGAATTGATTAGACGAATTGACGCAAGACCAAGTATGCCGATCCTACTCGCGGACAGTTTTAGTTATATCGTGGCATACTTCAGCTTTTTCACGTTATCCCCCTTCTTAGCACCCGAAACACGAGTTGCCGGTACAGTTGACAAGGCATGACTGTTGGCCAAAGCAGCCTGTTTGAAGCGTAGGACATACCGGCTTAACGGTGTCGGCGCCAGCGCCAGCGAACGCATCTAGCGTGAGGTAATCCAGATTTTTCAGTGTGATTTTCTTGAGTGTGAGCTTATTCAGCTTTCTCATGTTAGCCTCCTTTGAGATGCGGTGGGTGCCCGTCGATTTGCGGCAGATAAATTGTCGGAGAGAACCTAGTTACGCAGAAAGGTTACTACCCACCAATCAATAGGTCAAGGTGGTTTTCATTGTGACGCTAGTATCTTAGGGTCGCGTCTAGGTTATTTCATAACTGGCGCGTGTCGCATTCGGCAGCTTCCTTAGCTGCACAGGCAAAGGCCTAGGAAATAAATCCTCAGCACTTAGCGCCGCAGGTAGGCGCACTACATGGTTGGGGGAAAGCGCACGACCTTTGGATGTCACAACTAGTTACCGGAACCGTGTTAGGGAATGGTCGCCTAACTTCTCGGCGCGGACCAATAGAGCGTTCAAGGTGGGCAGTCCCTGCCGCTGCAGGGACTGCCTCTCTATGTCTCCAACGGAGCGGGCGTTAAGAGCAGCATTGCCCCACCTTCGCCGTACATGTCCCTCCACAACTGTCATTGCACGAAAAACACGTACCTCCGCAAGACTTCACACAGGTTGGCGTGGTGTTGCCACCAGCGACGCGATTTAGCAATGGTTCATCAAGATTCCGCAGCGTTACCTTCTTAATTTCGAGTTTCCTTAGCTTCTTCATCATAGCCTCCTTGGAGGTTGAATAGACAAATTGATGTAAATGGGCCCGATGGGCCAAATTGTATTTGCAGTTATAAGAACAATCAAGAGCAAATCAAGAGCCTTACCCTCCCGTGTAGAATCATTCGAGTCAGCGTATCTCTCGTTCTTTGAGTGCTAATATCGCAATCCAATGAGTACTGAAAAGCAGAAACAACAAGCGCCGGAGCTCACTCACTCGGGTTTTTTCGCCCTCCGGACCCCGATGCTTCCTATCCAGGAACTTATAGCTTGGAGTGCCGGACTTACCACAGCAGGGGTGTGGGAAAACGAAGCGGCTCCGGAGGTTCTGGAGAACGCATGGAAGCAGGACGTGCAGGCTCTCCGGGACCGTTTGCGCGAGATCTTAACTCGCCCGGAAGTGCTCCACGCGCTGTATGCGGCTTCTCCGTCGCTTCAGGCGGGAATCGAACATTGGAAACGGGACCCGGATAGCAAGAAAGGCCGGCAGGCAGAACGAGCGCTGGTACGCTACTTCGCAAGAATGGCTGCTCGTTCAACACCATTCGGGCTATTTTCCGGTTGCTCCGTCGGGCAGATAGAAGAGAAAGCAGATGCAACCGCACTCGTTTTGAAGCCGCGGTCGCATTACAAGTTGTGTTGCAGGTTAGATTTCGATTATCTGTTCGCGTTGACCACGGCCCTGCGACAGGATCCGGCGTTGGAGATGGAGTTGCATTACTGGCCGAACTCAAGCCTGCACAAGGTTGCCGACGCCTGGTACTACACCGAATCCCGAATGGCGGAAACACAACGCACTCATCACCTGGTGAAGATCGTAAGCGATACGTATCTGGAGGCTGTGATTAGCGCGGCGCAGAACGGAGCCACCGTTTCGCAATTAGTAAAAGCCGTGCTGAAGGCACCGGGAGAAGCGGAACCTTCCGAAGAAGAGGCTCAGCAATACGTGCTCGATCTCGTCCGCAACAATGAGATTCTGGTATCGAACCTTTCCCCACTGCTGACGGGAATCCCGCCGTTGGATGACCTCATTGCGATGCTGGAGTCGCTGTCTTCCGGTGCCCTAGTGGCAGAAATCCTGCGGAGTGTTCGAACCCGGATTTCCTCGATTGAGCGCACTGGTCTCACTTCCTCTCCTGACGACTATAAGGCCATCGCTTCTGAGTTGGAGAAGCTTCCCGGCAAGTTCGACCTAGCGCGGCTGTTCCAGGTCGATATGGTCAAGCCGTTTGAGGAGTGCGCGCTCGGCAAGGATGTGATTGCCGAGTTGATCAAAGGAGTTGAGATTTTGTGCCGCCTGGGACAGAGCAGCGAGCCTGAAGAGTTGAAGTCGTTCCGAGAGGCGTTCTCAGCGCGTTACGAACTCGCGATGGTTCCCCTCTTAGACGCGCTCGATGAGGAGTCCGGCGTGGGATTTGGAACGGCAGCCAGCAAGAATGACGCTTCTCCACTGCTGCGGGGACTGCGACTGCGGGGAGCAGGCGAAAATGCAGGCTGGAGAAGCCGACAGCTTGGAGTACACGAAACGTTGGTGCGGCAAGTTGTGGAATGCCTCCGGAGTGGCAAGACGGAACTCGAGTTGGACCTCTCGGAATTAAACAAAGACTCAGGATCTGCTATCAAACTGGCCGATGCCTTCTGCGTGATGGGTACGCTGGTCGCGACGTCAGCCGACAACCTCCGGCGAGGCGAGTTTGAATTCTATCTGCACGGCAGCTATGGCCCCAGCGGTGGGAGGTTGCTGGGGCGATTCTGTCACGGCGACGAGCAGATTGACCGCGGCGTTCGTCGACATCTCCGGCAGGAAGAGCTTCACGATCCGGAAGCGGTTTATGCGGAGATCGTGTACCTGCCGGAAGGGAGAATTGGAAATGTGCTGTGCCGTCCGGTTCTTCGTGAATACGAGATTCCTTACCTGGGTCGGTCCGGCGCACCGCCGGACCGCCAGCTGCCTGCCAGCGATTTACTGGTAGCGGTCGAAGCCAACAATATTGTCCTTTACTCTCGGCGGCTCCAGCGTCGTGTGGTTCCTCGACTTACCAACGCGCATGGTTTTATGAATCCTCAGCTCTCTTCTGTTTACCGGTTCCTGTGTTACCTGCAACATCAGCATGGGGCTTCAGTTCCGGGTTTTTCCTGGGGCGCGCTCGATGCGCTGGATTACTTGCCTAGAGTTCGGGTGGGGCGCACAGTGTTGGCGGTTGCCCGCTGGCGGCTGTCGGAGAAAGAAATGGAAGCGGTTGGAAAGCAGGAAGGCCGCCAGCGTTTTGCCGCTATGCAAAAGCTGCGCCAGCAGCGTGGCCTGCCGCGTTGGGCGATTTTCCAGGAAGGCGATAACTATCTGCCTGTGGACCTGGAGAATGCCTTGAGCGTGGACGCATTCGTTCACGTGTTAAAGCGAGGATCACAGGCGCTCTTGGTCGAAATGTATCCATCGCCAGATCAGATGTGCGCCTGTAGTCCTGAGGGAACCTTTCATCATGAATTAAACGTTCCTTTTGTTCGCAAGGTCGCGACGGATGTGGCTATCACGAGTCCGGTGGCTGGAGCGAAACGCGTTCTGGAAATTGAAGGCGATGGGGATAGGGACGTACGAATTCTTCCTCCCGGCGGCGAGTGGCTCTACTTTAAGCTCTATGGAGGCACTGGAGCGCTCGATGAGATCCTGACGACCGCAGTACGCCCTCTGGTCCACAACTTAGCGGCGTCGGGAAGCGTATCCCGTTGGTTTTTTATTCGCTATTCGGATCCTCACGAGCACCTTCGCATCCGGTTTAATGGCACACGGGAGACACTCAGCCAGCGAGTATTGCCGCTCGTCTCGGAGACGTTCAATCCTCTCCTGTCTTCCGGTATTCTCTGGAAAATTGAACTCGATACTTATCAACGCGAAATCGAGCGCTACGGAGGCGCCGACGGGGTTCTGGTTGCGGAAGACATTTTCTTTGCGGACAGTGAATTGGTCCTCGATATCCTGCAGGAGCTAGCCGGTGACGAAGGTCTCGACATTCGTTGGCGCGTCGCGATCATGGGGATAGACCAGTTACTTTCGGATTTCGGGCTTGACGAGAAAGCGAAACAGGGAGCTATCCGTCGATGGCGCGAAATGTCTCAGAAAGAGTTCCAAATGGATATCTCGGCGAAAAGGCAGCTTGGGGAAAGGTTTCGCACCGAACGCCGTAAGCTGGAGTCGCTATTGGATGAATCGCCAAGGCACAGCAAAGAATGGGAGTTCGCGCGGGAGGCGCTGAGCCGGCGCTCCACTCGCAACGCGGAGCCTTGTCAGAGACTCCGGCAGCTGGCTACTGAGGGAAAGCTGACACAAAACATCGCTGACCTCGCTGCGAGTTACGTGCACATGCACATCAACCGCCTCATTCGCGCCTCGCAACGTGCCCACGAAGTTGTCTTATACGATTTTCTCTTCCAGTTGTACGAGAGTAGATCAGCCAGGAAGGCGCGATCCGGGCCATCGCTCTCTCAATACACTGCGTCGAACCATGAGCGCAGGGATCCGCGAAAACCTTCGGATTAGCGGTTCAACCTTCACGCAAAGCCACAATGGGATTTACCCTGGCAGCCCGGCGCGCTGGCACGTAACTGGCCGTGAAGGAGACCACAAATAGAATGAGGGGGGACCGTAAGAAATACGTTGACATCGAGAGCACGAACGCCATGAAGCAGGGTCGCGGTCATGGGAGCAGTTACGGCTGCCATGATCAGTCCAACGCAGATACCGGCGCCCGCATCTCTCAGATCAGAATTGAAAATCGAGATTCGAATCGGCGAAACGACCTGCGCTATTTCATCGTAAGAAGCGCAGCCATCGTTTCGATCCCGTTCCACAGATTTTGCAAGCGCAGGTTTTCGTTGGCAGCATGCTGATTGTCGTCGTAATTGGCGATCGGTACCGTGATAGTGCGGGTCTGCGCGGCGCGTTCCATTGCTCCGAGCGGCACGCTCCCTCCCATCGTAGGGAGCAGCACGACATCTCCGCGCGCACTCTTCACCGCTTCAATCACTTCCCGCGCTATGGGCAAATCCATGGGCGTGCGCACGGCGTTATAGCCCGCTTCATCGCGTGTAACCATCGCAACCCGCGGATGCTCCAGGAGAATTTGCTGCGTGGGTTCGTGGTCGACGATGAAGTATCCGCGTGAACGAATGAAGTCTTCGACGCGTTGTTGCTGGGCATGCCAGTCGATTCCAACCACCAGCCGCAGATCCAAATCGGCGGTTGCGGTGGGCGGAATGACATTAGCGGCTCGGGCTCCGGTTTGGCCCGAGGAAAGGCCGTTGATGTTCAGCGAAGGCTGGTTGATCAACTCCAGCAGATGCGCACCGTTGCCATCGACGTGCCCCAGCCAAAAGGCATTCATCAGCATGCGATCGTTCACTGGTGCACGGGCCAGCGCTTCTTTCTCAGTCTCTGAGAGCGGTTCGATGCCGTCGTAGAAATGCGGCACCAGAACACGGCCATCTTCATCTTTCATCCCCGCGAGCAACTGTGCCAGCATCATCGCCGGGTTCGGCGCCCAGTTTCCGTAGTGGCCGCTGTGCAAGCCGCGATGCGGGCCATAAACAGTGATTTCCAAATGCGCATCGCCGCGCGCTCCAAAGACCACCGTTTGTTGCCCGCTCTGATCGACCGGTCCATCGCACACCAGCCACACATCGCCGTGAACCAGGTCCCGGTTGGCATTGAGAATTTGCTCCAGATGCGGCGATCCCGCTTCCTCCTCACCCTCCCACACGAAGCGAATATTTGCCCGCAACGGAATCCCAGCCGCCTTTAACGCGTCGAGCGCCACAAGCTGCGCGAAGATGGCCGCCTTGTCGTCTCCGGCTGACCGGGCGTAGATTCGCTGCTCGCCGTTTACTTCCCGCACGACCGGCGTGAAGGGCGATCCGCCATCCCATTCCGATAGAGTCACCGGCTGACCGTCGTAGTGCGCATAGAAGATGATCGTATGTTGGGCGCCCGGGACGTCGATTTGCCCGAAGACTACCGAGGGCGCGCCAAGCAGAGACAGCAGCCGCGAATCGACCCCGCGCTCCCGGAGCTTGGCGACCAGCAGGTCGGCATTGCGCTTCAGGTTTGCGGGATCCGCGGCTACGTTCGGTATCGACAGAAAGTCGCTGAACCGCTGCACCAGTTCCACACGATGTGCCGCGGTGTAGTTGCGCGCAACCTGCGGCGGCGCCTGCGCGGCAATCGCGGTTACTAGGCTAAAAAGAAGCGCGGCAAAACAGGAGAGCCTCAGCCTGGAATTCATAGGCCCACTATACAAGTCACGGTTGATACAGATCGCTAATTCCGGAATGTCCCTCTCCAGCGTTTCGCCATTGTCGACAGGATGTTTACCTAAATTTACAAACCGCGGTCCTAAGCGACTTGAACTAAGAGACGAAGTTCTGATAGAAACCTACAAATGGGTTCTGTTTTATCCGTGATTGGGATATAAAAAATTTGTGCAACCGCGGTACTGGTTTCTCACATCACAGATATGATCCATTGCCAAATCCGGCACCTACGGGGCTCCCTCGCTGCAGTTCCGCCGGTGTAAGACTTCGAACCTCCTAGCCACTTGTTGGAGTTCGGATGCTGCACAGTAGAAAGCGAGTCGTAACCGGGACGCTCTGGTCTCGATGCGTTCCACCTTCAGTGGACGGCACCCGACTGCTGCGCAACCGGCGTTCCCTCCACCATCCCACAGTTACGTTCAGAACATTCCCGTTCGGAGCTACGGCTCAAATTCCATACACCGTCGGAGGATCCTAATGGCGACGAATCTCGTCCAGATTGAAAATGATTCGGAAATCAAGCAACGCTTGGAAACCGAGCGTATGCGCTTGCGGAAGATTGCCGGGCTTGACCAGCCGAAACACTTCCACCGTCCGATTGAGCGCGCGTTTAAGGCAGAAGAACGCAGCCGCGTGACCATCCTGTTCGGCGGCTTCACCTGGAAGCACGAGGATTTAATTCGCGCGGTCTTTCAGGGCTGCGGATATCGTTGCGAGAAACTGCCTGTGCCCGACGTGCCTGCATTTCAGATTGGCAAGGAATTCGGTAACAACGGGCAGTGCAATCCGACTTATTTCACGGTGGGGAATCTGGTGCAGTACCTCCAGTTTCTGGAAAAGGAAGGCATTCCGCGCCAGGACATTCTGGACAACTATGTTTTCTTTACGGCGGGTTCATGCGGTCCATGCCGTTTCGGCATGTATGAGGCCGAGTATCGATTTGCGCTGAAGAACGCCGGTTTCGACGGCTTCCGCGTGCTGCTGTTCAAGGACAGCGACGGCATCAAGGCGGCGTCAGGCGAGCCTGGATTGAAGTTCACCATCGACTTCGGCTTCGGCATGTTGAACGCCATGCACCTCGGCGATGTGTTCAACGACATGATTTATCAGATTCGTCCGTTCGAAGTGAATAAAGGTGAGACGGATCGCGTATTCCACGAGACTGTGGATGGGCTATGCGAGGACCTAAGGAATCGTGATTCGTTTGAGATCGAGGAGCGGGCTCCGAACTGGGCCAAGCCAAAGTTCAAGAGCAACAAAATTCTTCGGAACACGTTTAACGTGTTCGGCAAGATGAACGAGCATTTGCGTGGCAAAGACTATCTCAGCGCTCTGGCCGCGGCTCGCGAGAAGTTGGACAGCATCGAAGTTGACCGCACCAAGGTGAAGCCAGTGGTGAAAATTACCGGCGAATTCTGGGCGCAGACGACGGAGGGCGACGGCAACTTCCACATGTTCGAATTCCTCGAGCGGGAAGGCGCACAGGTTTTGGTCGAGCCGATCGCGACTTGGGTGGCTTATCTGCTGTATCAGGCAAAAGCGCATGCTAAAGCCAAATGGCCGGTGAATCGTCCCCACCGAAATCCTCAATGGTGGGAACTGAAAAAACATCTAGCCAACGACTTGGGATTGCGCAAAAAGATGATGGGCCTCGGCGTCGGCGAGTGGATGTGGAACGGCCTGTATCACCGGACGATCAAAAATCTCGGCGGGCTTACCCATCACCTTGTGCCGCAGACCGAGTTGGCCGAACTGGCTCATCCTTTCTACAACCAGTTTGCGCGCGGCGGAGAAGGCCATCTCGAGGTGGGGAAGAACGTGTACTACACGGTGCATCATCTCTGCCATATGGTGCTGGCGCTGAAGCCATTCGGGTGCATGCCGTCGTCGCAATCCGATGGTGTTCAATCCGCCGTCATCAACAAGTTCAAGGACATGATCTTCCTTCCCATCGAAACTTCGGGCGAAGGTGAGGTCAACGCGCACAGCCGCGTGCAGATGGCGCTGGGCGAGGCCAAGGTGAAGGCGAAGACAGAGTTCGAACAGTGCCTGAGATCCACTGGCAAGAGTTTGGACGAGATTCGCGAATATATCGCCGAGCATCCTGAGTTGAAGCGCCCCTTCTACCACGTACCCCACCGTGAAGGTGTCGCGGGCACGGCTGCGCAGTTCGTCTTGCACGTGAGTGATCGCATGGACAAGAGCAGCCGCTCTTGGCGCCGTGCGCGCGTGCCGGGCATTGCTGTCCCTAATGCCGCTTAGCGTGTTTGGACCGGCCGCGCGAGCGTCGCCGGTCCATATTTGCTTACCCAATATTTTTCTAATTCATTCACGCGCGGAACCGGATCGGAGAATTGAATGCACGACCATCTTGCCGGAAGTGAGCAGAAAGCGCCGCAACTAATTCAGATTGCCACAGCTCCGTATCAAAAACCGCACGATCATCACACTCAGTTTCTTGTCGGGCTTGACGTTGGCTCTACGACGGTGAAAGCGACTGTCGTAGATGCCGCGACGGACCAGATTCTGTGGCAGGACTACCAGCGTCACGAGACCAAGCAACCCGAAAAGACTCTGGAATTTTTGCGCCGTATGGAAGCGGAGGTCGGAATCAACCGGCACAACACACGGATGTTCATGACGGGTTCCGGTGGCAACGGGATTGCCGATCAGATTGGCGCGAAGTTTGTCCAAGAGGTCACCGCCGTTTCGCTGGCGGTCGAAAAGCTCCATCCCGAGGTGTATTCGGTGATTGAGTTGGGCGGACAAGACGCGAAGATCATCGTCTTCAAGGATGACGATGAGACCGGACGCAAGAAAAAGATCCCTTCGATGAACGATAAGTGCGCCGGAGGCACCGGAGCCGTCATCGACAAGATCAACGCGAAGCTGAAGATTCCCACCGCCGAGCTCGCTCTGCAGGCTTATCACGGGATCAAGCTTCATAAAGTAGCCGGCAAGTGTGGAGTATTTGCTGAGACCGACATCAACGGCCTGCAAAAAGTTGGGACGCCCCCCGACGAACTGATGGCTTCTCTGTTCGAGGCCATTGTGTTGCAAAATCTGAGCGTGCTGACGCGCGGCCACACGCTTCGGCCACACGTGCTGCTGCTCGGCGGTCCAAACAGCTTTATCAAAGGCATGCGCGAAGCGTGGCAGGCGAATATTCCTCGCATGTGGCAGGAGCGCAAGGTTGCCGTTCCCGATGGAGCCAAGCCCGAAGATCTGATCAAGGTTCCAAATAACGCACAATACTTCGCTGCACTGGGCGCGATTGAATTCGGCAAGAGCGAAGACGATTGCGTCGGCTGCTACCGAGGCTACGATCAGCTCTTGTATTACATCGAGTTCGGCCGGCAGGAGGAAAAGGCCAAGTCGGGCGCGAAAGGTTTGGTTTCGAAAGAAGGAGAACTCGACGGATTCAAGGAAGCCTACCGCCGCAAGAAGTTCACTCCCGCGACGTTTCAAAAGGGACAGACAGTCGGTGGTTTTATCGGCATCGACGGAGGGTCGACTTCAACCAAGGCCGTATTACTGGATGATCGCGGCGACATTCTGTGCAAGGCATACCAGCTCTCGAACGGCAATCCGATCCAGGACACGATTGAAATGTTCGAGAATCTGCGCGGACAAGTCGAAGCGCAGAACGCAAAACTCGAGGTCCTGGGCGTAGCCACTACCGGTTATGCGAAGGACATTTTGAAAGATGTTCTGCACGCCGACGTGGCGCTGGTCGAGACCGTCGCTCACACCGAATCGGCGCTCAAGTTCTACGAAGATCCGCACGTGATCGTCGACGTGGGCGGGCAGGACATCAAGATCATCATCCTGCACAACGGCCGGGTGAAGGATTTCAAGCTGAACACGCAGTGCTCCGCCGGCAACGGCTACTTTCTGCAGTCCACTGCCGAAGGATTTGGGTTGGGCGTGGAGCAATATGCCGATCTGGCCTTCTCGGCCCAGTCCATGCCCGTCTTCGGCTACGGCTGCGCAGTCTTCATGCAATCAGACATCGTTAATTTTCAGCGCCAGGGTTGGAGAGCCGAGGAAATCCTCGCAGGTCTGGCAGCGGTGCTGCCCAAGAACGTGTTTCTATACGTCGCCAGTATTCCCAATCTCGCGGCGTTGGGCACGCGTTTCGTGCTGCAGGGCGGAACGCAGAACAACATGGCGGTTGTGAAAGCGGAAGTGGATTTTATCAACAACAGCTTCCGCGCCGCCGGCAAGAAGCCCGAGATTATCGTGCACGAGTTCTGCGGCGAATCTGGCGCGATTGGCGCCGCGGCAGAATCGTTGCGCCTGTGGCGTAACGGCCAGCAAACCACGTTCGTCGGCTTAGACGCGGTGCGGAAGATTCAGTACCGCACCACGCGCAACGAAGACACGCGCTGCCATTTCTGCAAGAACGATTGCTTGCGTACTTTTATCGACATCAGGACCGCTCCCAAGGACGAGATGAGCTTCGTTCCCATTCAGAAGGTGACAAAAGTTCCGCTGATGCATGGCGAGCAACGGCTGATCATCGCAACCTGCGAAAAAGGCCTGGTCGAAGACTTGAACGACATGAAGGACATCAAGGCAGGCCTGGATGAGATCAAAGGCAAGCACCCCAACTTTGTCGACATCGCCGCGCGCGAAGTTTTCCGGCCGGTGAACGCAAAGAGCGTTGCCGATGCCATTCCTGTGGCGAAGTTCTGGAACAAGGCGGCGAAAGAGCGCATCCCGCTCATGGAGAAGCGGAAGAAGCTGCGCGTGGGAATTCCCCGCGTGCTGAACATCTATACATACGCGCCGCTATTCAACGGATACCTGGAAAGCCTGGGAGTGCAGCCGGAAAACATTGTTTATTCCGACTACACCAGTTCCGACTTGTATCGCGCGGGAGCGAGCCGCGGCGCGATCGATCCATGCTTCCCCGCCAAGATCGGCATTTCTCACGTCTACAACCTGATCCAGGAAAAACATCGCAAGAAGCCGCTGGATGTCATCTTCTTCCCGATGTATGACGTGCTGACTTCGCCGCTGGTGAAGATTGTCGGCGCGAATGCGTGCCCGACAGTGACCGCAACACCGGAGACAGTGAAGGCGGCATTCACGAAAGAGAATGACGTTTTCGCCGAGCACAACGTCAAGTACGTGGATCCGGTGTTGAATTTCGCGGATCGCAAACTGTTTGCCCACCAGATGCTGCATGCCTGGCAGCCCATTCTTGGGTTGTCGCAGGAGGAGAATGATCGCGCGATTGAGGTCGGGTACAAGGCATTGGAGGATTACGAAAGCGGCATCCGTCGCAAGGCGCGCCAGGTGCTCGACCAGCTTGAACGCGAGGATCGCATTGGCATCGTGATGTTGGGCCGCCCGTATCACCATGATCCCGGACTCAATCACGAGATCATGGAAGAGTTCCAGAAGCTAGGCTACCCCATCTTTTCGCAGAACACGCTACCCCTCGACGAAGACATGCTGGAGCGTCTATTCGGCGACGAGGTGCGCGCTGGTGTGATCAGCCATCCTCTCGACATAACCGATGCCTGGAAGAACTCGTACTCGTGCAGCACGAACCACAAAGTGTGGGCCGCGAAATTCACGGCGCGGCATCCGAACCTGGTGGCACTGGAGATTTCCAGCTTCAAGTGCGGGCACGACGCGCCCATCTACGGAGTGATTGAGGGGATCATAGAACAGTCCGGCACGCCGTATTTCTGCTTTAAAGATCTGGATGAGAATAAGCCCTCAGGCTCAATCAAAATCCGCGTCGAGACCATCGATTACTTCCTGCGGCGATATCGTGACGAGGTCATCCGCAAGCGCAAAGCCGCGGAAGAAATCGAAGCTCAGCTGGCTACCTTGGAAAATGAACTGCGCGGATCTGCGGCGTTGGGGTCCGTTGAACAGCCGGAACTCCAGGAGATGGCAGGCGATTGATCGTGATGTGCGATGGCCGGGGACCTGCGTCACCTAGCGTCAGCGTGGGAATGGCAGAGTCTGTGCCGCTATAATCCCTTTGCCTTCCTGCACGGTAATGAATTGGTTCGCTTTGACGTTTGAGATGGAGTCTTTGTGGCCGCTCGGCCAAACAATTTCCACACCCACAGTCTTGCCGACTTCGGGTCTGCCCAGGCCGAAGGTCAACGGGAGTTCGCTCTGCGATAGGTAACTCGATCCTGTTTTCACCATCGCGAACAGACGTGTACCGTTCGCCGCCTTCACCGTGACTTTGGCGCCAATGCCGTCGCGGTTCGAGCGCGTGCCGATGGTCTTCACGCGCAGCTTGTCGTTCTTGTTCCCATTGTCGTTGCGTAGCAATCGAGCAGGACCGTTGTTGGCGGTGATCACCAGGTCGAGATCGCCGTTGTTGTCAATATCGGCGTAGGCCGCGCCCCGGCCGACGATTGGCCGCGGCATTGCGGATCCTACCTTTGTTGTCACTTCTTCAAATTTATTTCTTCCCAGATTATGAAAGAGATGCGGTGGCTGCGCGTACTTCACGTTCGGTTGCACCACGCTGATGTCATCAGAGACGTGGCCATTCACGGCGAGAATGTCGGGAAGCCCGTCGAGATCATAATCGAAGAAACATGTGCCGAAGGTGAGCGACTTGTTCGAGATGGTTGCGATGCCCGTTCTGGGCGCCTCGTCGGTGAAGAGTCCAGAACCGTCGTTGTGATAGAGCGACATGCTTTCGTTCGTGAAGTTGCCGAGAACCAGGCTCTGCCAGCCGGAGTTATCGTAGTCCCCGGCGTCGGTCCCCATGCCGGCGCGAGCCGTTCCAGCCTCGCCATATGCGAGCCCCGCGGCGACTCCAACGTCGGTGAAGGTGCCATCGTGGTTGTTGTGGTAAAGCTTGTTGGGTTCGGTGTCGTTGGAGACGAAAAGGTCCATCCAGCCGTCGTTGTCGTAATCGAGCATTGCAACGCCGAGCGCCTTGCCGGTCGGGTCGTAGAGGCCGGCCTTCTTCGTCACATTCTCAAACGTTCCATCGCCCTTGTTGTGGAACAGCGTGGAGCTTTGTCCCTTAAACCTCTGTGGAGTGCAGTAGGACTTGTTCTTATTGTCGAGCGAACAATATTGATCGCTATCGATGGACCACTCGATGTAATGGGTGACGAAGAGATCAAGCTTACCGTCATTGTCGTAGTCGAGCCAAACGGCGCTGGCAGAGAATCCCGTGTCGGCTACGCCAGCCTTGATGGTCACGTCGGCAAACTTGCCATTGTGAAGATTGCGAAACAGGTGATTCGAGCCGACGGTGGTGATATAGATGTCGTCGTATCCGTCATTGTCATAGTCGCCGACGGCGCAGCCGAGTCCGTACATTTCGATTGCCAGTCCAGCCCGCCGGGTGACGTCAGTAAACGTGCCATCTTTATTGTTGTGATAGAGGGCGGGATACGAGTTGCCGGATTTGTGTCCCGGCCAGTCCATAGAATTGATCAGCAGGATATCCTGCCAGCCGTCATTATCATAATCGATGAAACAGACGCCGCTGCCCATCGTTTCTGGCAGGTATTTCTTTCCAAACGCGCCCGAGTTGTGTTTGAAGTGAATACCGGCTTGCGCAGTGATGTCAGTGAACTCGATGGGCCCCGAGGGACGCGCCGGAGCAACGGCGTTTTCGCTCGGCGCAATCGGTGTTGTGGCCAGAACGCGCTCGGAATCGGACGGTCGTGGCGCTGAGTGAGAAGTGGCGACTGGCGCGGTCGACGGCTCGTTCGTCGGTGCTTTCTTACATCCCTCTAGCAGAGAAATGCTTGCAATCAGGCACAATGCCCAGCGGCGAGCCGATCTGAGATTTCTTTTGAAGTAACCTGCGCTCACTACGCGGCAACCGCCTTTGCCGAATTCTCGCGGCGTGAATCCAGCCAAATCTCCACCAGCATGGCCGCCGGCCCCACGATGAAAAGCGCATAAAACGGCGCATAGACGACTTGCCGCAGGCGCAACACCATTTCCAGCAACGCTATCAGGAACACCACAATGCATTGTCCGCGTTTGGATCGAACTGTGGTTTTAGGATCGGTGATCATGAAAAAGATAAATAACTGATACATCGGCCCAGTAATCGGAGCGACCTCGGACTGCCAAGGACTGCCGGTCATCCAACTGCGCAGGAACGCGAATGCGAGAAATGACTCGACATAAATGCCAGTGATGTGAAAACGATGAAGGCGCGCAATGATGACCGACCCCAGCGCCCAGATGATCAGCATGGGCAGCAGGTAGTTGCCCCATTGAATGCTCAGGCTCGCGATCGTGTCGGCGGCAAGAAACAACATAACGGAGATGCCGAAGTTTGAGGGATTCCAGATGTGGCGGCCCTTCACGCGTAGTACGTACTTAGATGTGATAGAGATCGCAGCGCACAGAGCATAGGGCCAATAAGCAGGGGAGCGAACCAGAATGCCGACGCTGATTCCAGAAATGTAAGCGCTGGCAGGATGCAACCACTTGTGTAAGAAGATTCGCCCCAGCGCCAGTTCCAACGCGATGCTGGTTACGATCGCGAGCAACGTCTTCGGATAGCTTTCAAGAATTCCAAACGACAAATGTCCCACGAGCAGGATGCACGTGATGAATGCGGGTGCGATGTAGCGGTTGTCGAGCCTGATCCGCGGTTTTCTATGGACAGACGCCTTCGCGGGCACGATCGTTCCGCTGCTTGAGCTCATACAGGCTCCTTGATTTTATGCATCTGGTTGGGAGCAGGTTGTTCGATCGTTTGAACTTTGCCGGTGGGCCAGCGGATGACCGCTTTTTCGATCTTCGGATTCTTGCCCAGCCCAAAATGCAGGCGGCGATCATTTTGGGCGGCGAAGCCGGTGCCTCCCGAAACTTCCTGTACCTGCATCTGGCCATTCCAATACAGAGTAACCTTCGCGCCGATTGCGCTGCGATTGCTTGCTGTTCCTTCCAACTGAAACTCGATCCATTGGTTCGCGGGCGCAACCGAGTTCTTATAAACCAGCAGCGGTCCGTTCTGATTGGCGACGACCACGTCGAGCACTCCGCGATTCCACAGGTCGGCGAAAGCCACGGCACGACCATCATAAGTGTCGGTAACGCCCACGGCCTGGGCGACGTCGATAAACTTGCCTGCGCCGTCGTTCAGCCAGACGCGCTTGTTCTGATATCCCGACAAACTTCGGCCTTCGAATGCAGGCCAGTTTTTCGCGTCGCCGATTATCGTGCTATTGCCCCCGGCGACTTTGGAGAAGTCGTACCAGTAGCTGCGATTTCGGTCGAGTGAGATATAGCCGTTCGCCAGATAGAGATCGAGCGTGCCATCGTTGTTCAGATCACCAAACTGCGCCCCGAAACTCCAGCCGCCAAGTTCTACGCCGAAATCGCGCGCGAGGTTTTCGTATTGAATCGTGTCGCCGGCGGTTCCGGACTTCGGTACCCACAAGTTGTTGCCCTGGATCAGAACGCCATCTTCGGAAATGTTCGAGACGTACACGGCATATTGGCCCTGATTCAGAATATCGCCGAAAGCGGCATTCATCCCGCTCTTGGGGGCGAAGCCGATGCCGGTCTGCTTGCCGACTTCGTGGAATTGTTTGCCGTCGTTGAAATAGAGTTCTGAGACTCCGTAGTCGTTAGAGACAAACAGGTCGGGATGCCCCGTGCCGCGCAGGTCTGCGGCCGAAGCGGCCAGCGCCCAGCGATGGCTGTCGATGCCAAGCTTGGCGCTGACTTCCTCAAACTTCCCGTTGCCGAGATTGTGAAACAAATATTTGCGCCCGCCGTTCTTCGCATACTCGAAACTGTCGGGCATGATGCGCGTGGTGGTGAGATGCCAGAGGTCGATGTCTTCCGAGTAGTAGCCCCCGACGAAGAGATCGAGCAGCCCATCGCCATCGTAGTCAAACCATATCGCGGTGTTGGCGTTGATCCAGCGGGGCAGTCCGGCTTGTTCTGTAACGCGCGTGAATCCGTGACCTTGATCATTGTGATAAAGCTCGGGGCGTCCCCATTTGATCAGAAATAGGTCTTCGTAGCCGTCGTTGTCGTAATCTCCCCACACCGCACCGGTGGAAACGCCGGTGCCTGCCTGGTTGACCTCGGCAATACCGAGATCGTCTGCCACATCTTTGAATGTACCATCGTGCATGTTCCGATACAGGGCATTCTTGCTGCCGATGGCGCTGTTTACGACGTAGATGTCGGGCCAGCCGTCGCGGTCGAAATCGACGATCGACACGGAAGCACCCATCGATGCAACTTCCGGCATGATGGGTTCTAGTTTAGGATCAAGCGCCGGAGCCTGGTGAACAAAGTTGATTCCGGCCGCGTGAGAGACCTCCTGCAAGAAGAAGCCGTGACGAGCTAGAGCCGTCGCGGCATCGGAGCCAGACCGATCGATCTCGCGCCGTGCTGAGATTCGTTTGATAACCAGCGGCGTAACGATCAGACCGATAAACAAAATCGCGAGTAGAACTCTCGCAATGCGATTGCCGGACGTCGTCATTGGGACTGCGTACTCCTGACCGATTCGCTCGAACTGCTCTCGCGGAGTGCATTCTTGAAGACTTCCGGTGTCACATAACGAGTGTGGTAGTTTTTCCAGTCTTCGGGATGTTGACGATACACCCACTCATCTTCAAGCGCGCCGGGGCGCGCGGTGTATTCGTTCTTTGCGTGGTAAGGCAAGGGCAACACGGTTTTCGAAAATGTTGAGTTGTAATCGCCGTCTTTGATCCAGCCATCGCCTTTGATGACAAAATCGCGCACCCATCCTGGCGGTGGCGGCTGCTGCTCGGCAAAGCGCATGGAAAGTTCGTCGCCGGAGTTCACGATCACGTAACGGTCGTCGATGGTCTTCAATAGCTCGCGAACATCGCCATAGCGGGTGTAATAGCCGATCAAATCGCGCCAGCGCTGCTTGGTTCCTTCAATTACGTTATAGTCGGGGACTTCGGGAGCGCCCGCTCCCACCGGCATGTGCATCACCGAATAACCGCGGTAGTGCAGGTCGGCCGCGGTTGGATCCAAAGTGATCTGTTTTAGAGGCGTGTCTGGCGCTCCTTGTGCCCAATGAATCGCGTCCCAGTAAATCTCGAGATTTGTGCGCAAGCGCACGCGGTGTGGCGTTCCGGGGCGGAAAATATTTGTGAGATTGAAAAGAATTGTCTTCTTGCGTCCGGCAGGAAAACCGAGATTGTCTTGCGCGGTAACCCAGCCGCCGTGGCCGTCCGGCACCTCAACGCTCAGCCCGTGGGCACGCCAGTGGCTGCCTTGCGTGATGGCGACGTTCACCGAAGATTCCGTGTCGTGGATGGAACCTTGCGCAATCAGGTAGAGTGGGCCGCTTTTCGGCGCGTCGTCGCCGAGATCGACCTCGAGATAATGATCTCTGGTTACGCCCTGGAACTGGCCGCGGCCAAAGCTGCTCACCGCCTTGCCATCGAGATCGCGGACGAGGTCGGTCACATCCTGGCCGGTGTCGTCGGTCGCGCGGGCGATCTCACGTGGATTCGAGACAATTGTGATGCCAAGCTTTGCTGGCGGAATCACAAATCGCTCGTCGACGAAAATCTCCGTGCCCACCGGATGATCGATGGTAGTAAGCGCCAGATAGTCGTAGTAGTAGACTTCCCAAAGTTCTGCCGTAACGCGGATGTCATAATAGCCATCGTGCGGCGCGAGTTGATCTCGGCCGATTTTGTACCACTCGCCCGTGGCCGCAATTTGCGCCGAGCCGAGCGTGTTGATGCGCAGACCAATGGCGGAGCCCCATGGCACCGCGTCTTTCACAAATTCCATTTGCTTTCCGTTGTAGGCATACAGGAACGGGCAGGAGGCTTTGAGGCGCTGTTCGGTTACAACGTCCTGGTCTGCTTTTACGCCAAACTCCGCGCGCACCGTGCCGTTCGGCCACACCACGCGCACGACCTCAGCCTGGGTCTGTTCCCCCAACCCGAAATGGAGCAAGGGACCGGTGATCGGCTGCTTCTGCACCAGCAAGCCGGAGCGGACTTCGATTTCTCCACCGACGCCGAAGGGGTTGATGCGCTGGTCCCCGACCGCCTGCACCGCGTGCGGCCGCACTACTTGCCAGTGATAATTTTTCGAACTCTGATTGATGCTCAGCAGCGGCGCGCCGTCGGGAGAGAGACCAACCAGATCAAGTTTGCCGTCGCCATTGAGATCAGCGATGTCAAACACCAGCGTTGGCGGCGTCATCAGCTTCTGTAACACGAACTTCCCTTGTTCATCCCCCAGCCAAATTATCGAACCGTTTGAACTCTTCGCCGAAAGCGACGACGCGGGTGAAAGAAGCAAATCGAGCGCGCCATTGTTGTCGAGATCCGCCACGTGCAATCGCACGTCACCCGTAAGATTATTGGCAACGTCCGGAACACGCGCGATCTCGGCCGTCTCCCAGCTTTCGCCTTCGTTCTTGTCGGAGATTCGCAGGATGGCGCCATTGGCCTCGACGGCCAGCAGATCGAGAATGCCGTCATTGTTTGCGTCCGCTACGGCGATTGCTTTCACGGAGGAAATGTTCGCCGGCAGCCGCCGTTCACGAAACTGTCCCTGGCGTTCATTCATGAAGACGTGAAGATGGCCGTCGCCGTCGATGATGGCAGCGTCCGGATTGCCGTCGCCATCGAAATCGGCCCAGGCGAAGCCGTCCAGACCGGAGATTCCGGTGAAGGGATGTATCGCGAGGAACGTGCCGTCGCCGTTATTTCGCAGAACGGTCGGAAGGGCACCTTTGGATCCGAGCACGATGTCGAGGTCGCCGTCCGCTTCAATGTCAACCGCCCAGGCTCCGGTGTAAGCAGCGTTGGTCACGGACTTCGGCAGCTTGCTCTGCGCGGTCACATCGGTGAAGGCGGTTGGACTGTCCTGGCGCATCAGGCGCACGCCACCTGCACCGGCGAGGACTAGATCGGTCTTGAAATCGTAGTTGAAATCGATGGATACAACCGAGTCGGTTTGTGGCGGGACGGCGGAGGGGCCTCCGGGGAACGCAAATTTCGCTCCATTCGACAACTGCACCACGCGCCCGTTGGCCTCTGCGACGACCGGGACTCCCGCACTTCCGAGCGAGATGGCTCCGATCCAACTCCAGTGAGCGCCATCGGGATTCGGCAACGGCTGCGGATTAAACGACAAAGCCAGGTCCGGCGGCGCAGGACGGAATACAGGAGTTTCAAGCGATAAGAAATGAGTAAAGGGCTCGGCCTCTTCTCCCGGAGCGGCTTTGATGGCCCGGAGGCTGAGACGATAATCGGGCACGCGCATCAAAACGTTGCGCAGAAACGTCGTTTGCGTTGCGGCAGAACGAAGATCGCCACCAGCGACCGCTGCCTGGACTGCGGCCAACTGGCGCTGCACTTCAGGGGGCCAGTTCGAAGACTGCTCGCTGATTTGCGCGACCGCCGATTTTACCGTGGCGTCGTCGCCTTGTTTTGCAGCGATGCGGCTTAACTCGAGCAAAGCGGCGAGATTGTTCTGCTGCGCCGCGAGAATCTTTTGCATGAGCCGCTGAAATTCAGTTTCGCTGTCGCCAGCTGCCTGCCGCTCGGTTTCTTCGGCAAGCTGATAAAGCGCGCGCAAATTTTGCGGATTCAGCGCGACGGCTTGCTGCAGGTCGGCCAGCGCCTGGGTCGAATTGCCACGCTGGCTCTCCAATAATCCCATGAGGCTGTAAATCTGGTCGTTTTTCGGAGCCAGATCGTGAGCCTGCTGAAATCGTTGCGCTGCTGCATCGTAGTTTCTCTGGCGCAGGGCGAGGATGCCCCAGTTGGCCCATCCGGCAGGCTCTCCCGGCACGAGGCGCGTAACGTCTGACAACTTGCTTTCCGCGTGGACGTCATCACCCACCTGCAGTGCAGAGAGACCGACATAAAATGCCGAGACAACATCCGCATATGCCTTTGAATTCTTCGCGGGGAATTTGGGTGCCGAATGGCAGCCGACAAAGAGCACGGTCAGCGCCCCCGCGAGCGAAAAAAGAATTGCGGTTTGAAAACCGGACCATCGATCAAAGCGCATGGTTAGACGCGGCGCGCAGATATCATGCGGCCCGCAAGCTCCTGTTTTTTGTAGCGGCGACGTCGCCACAAGCCCCGAAACCACAAAAATCCGACAGCCAGAAAGGGTAAGAGGTAGAGCAAAAGATCCCATCGCCCGTATCCGGGGGGAGTCGCTTCGACGCGCGAAAGTGCTTCTTCCGTTCCTCGCGAACTGCGCAAGATGAGCCGCACGCGATAGAACTCATCGCGATCAAATTGAGCCGAAACGTTGTATTCTACCTGCCCTCGGCTGTCCTCGCGAACCGCAGGGTAGACGACTTCGGCGAGACGGCCACTTTCCGGTTGAATGCCGATCTCCACGTGCAAGCCGTCCGGAATTTTGCCACCCGCAACCGGATCGACCAGAACAAAGAACGTTCCAGTACCAATATCGGGATGGGTCCACAGAGAGATGACACAGCCTGCCATCCGGTGATTCTCGATGATCGGGAACGGCGGCCCGTTGTGCGCACTCGCGGGCAACGCGAGCAGCAGCGTCAGTGCGGCCGTGGCCAGCGGTCGTGCAATCGAGATGGAACGGTTCAGCATTTGAAGAACATTCGGGCTGACGCTCTCCTCAGTGCTCGTCCGCGTGTTGCTAACCGCTCATGAGCGTGGCACGCATTTCCATGGGCTGAAAGATCAGCCACAGGGACGCACTGAAGAGTACAGCACAAACCACTGCCCAGGGAATGAATGCTCGAAGCGGCTTGGCCGGGGAATCCTCATCGGCCAAACCGTGAGTCACTGCCAGCGATCCCGCAAAGCCGAGCACAAGGAATCCGATTTCGATGACTTGTACGGCATTCGCGGGCAAGCCTGTGAGCGTCCAACGCGGCTCCCCCAACAATGGCCAGCCGACGCTCGCCAAAAAATTCTGCGTCACTGGAACGATGGTATAGAGTCCGGTCAGAAAGTGAAAACCGTAGTGGGCGAGCCACATGCCGAAACCCAGAGGAACCAAGCCATAGGTATAGCGCACAACCAGTGGCAGGAACGCACGTCGGATTCCGCCCCAGGCCTGCGTCAACCAAGCAGCGCTCCCCAGTAACAGCACCGGCTCGAGAATCAGAAAGGCTGCGAAGACCAGCCCGAGGACAGGCGCCTCATGGCTTACGTGCAACACTTTGCCGAGCCAATTTTCGACTGCGTAGACCGGACTCACCATGCCGAAAGCGTTCAACAGAGCGCCAAAGGTAAATACCACCACCAGCGCCGCGAGATCATTGCGGCGGGAGAAATAGCCGATCCCGGAGCGTAAGGAATCGCCCAGCAGTTCAGTCCCCGGCAAGCGGCTCAATATCCCGACATTGTCATGCGGGCAGGCATGGATGCAGTCGAGACAGAAGGTGCAATCCATGTTCCCGACTTTTCGCGGCTGAAATAACGCCAGTTCGCAACCGCGGATTACAACCAGATCGGAAGTCGCATCGCGCCTGCCGCGAATACAGTCTTTGGTGAGGCATCGCGTGCAGACGTCCTGATCCCGCACCTTCACTTCGAATGGAGAAAGTGTGGAGGCGACGAAGTTGAACTGGCCGATCGGGCAAACGAATTTGCAGAATGTGGCGTGCTTGAAGAGCCCGTCCACCACGAGCGCGCTCAGGAAGTAGCCGATGATGAGCCATGCGGTCCACCACGGCGAAGACCAGAGGTCGAACAGTTCGTAGGTGAACAGGATGAGAACGAACAACGCGACCGAAACCCATTTGTTTCGTAGTGCCCGCGGCCACGTAAATCTGGGCCGAAAAAAGCGTCGCGCCACCTGACGCACCAGCATGAACGGACAAGCTAGGCAGAAAAAATTTCCGGCGCACAACAGAACCAGCACGAGAATCCCGCGAAAATGCAGCCAGCTCAGCGTGGTTGCAAGGTTCTTCGGCGCCAGAGATGGGCCGAACAATCCGTGCAGGATCATGGCCACACTAATAAGGAGCAGAGGAGCCTGAAGAAAAGGGCGGGCATAGCGCCAACGAAATAGAGGGCCCAGTACCGGAACCTGCATCAGATCAAAGGGCGTTGGGTCGAGATTCTCTTCGGACGGGATGGATGTTTGATTCACAACTCGCCTAATTGGGCCGGACATCCCTTACATCGAATTGCCGTTCCAGCTTTTCACCATTTCGCAGCGCGCCGTGCAACAGTATCACCCAGTCACCGGCCATCGCGAGGGAAAGTGGGGACTCATAGCGGCCCGGATGCACCTCGTTGGCTTGCGCAAACACAGGACTCATGCCGGCGTGTGGCATATCGCCTTCGACTTCGATTGAGCTCCGGTCACCGGATGGTTCACTGCATCGGTCAACGTGAAACAGATAATGACGGGCCGACCCGTACCGGCTTCGGCTTGATATCAAAGTCGACCGTTACACCCCTCGAGGTATTGGGCGGCCTGTGACAACCCCCGACGCCAATCGCGACGATCACCAATAACACAACTGATCACCATCCACCACAGATCAGGCTGCGCTGGGCAATTCATTCCGGTGCCAGGCGCAAGTGCAAGTTGCCCGCTCCTTTTCATGGACGGGCGGGAACATGTGATAGTACATGGCAATCACCATGGGAATGAACACGATCGAGTTGTAGAACAGGTGGAGTTCAACCCTGGGAAAGACCAATTGCAAAACGCTGCAAGGCACGGGCCTTCCCCAGAAATTGTGGTGGGTGGTCGCCTGGTAAATCAGGAGGAAATGCTCGATGTGGTGCCAGAACTGAATCCAGAACGCCACCATCCACCAGGTGTGCGAAACCCCGGTAAAACCTTTTCGCAGAAACCAGATCCCGACCAGCATGACCAGGGCGTAACCATAGTGTAGGGTCTCTGATTTGATCAGCCACGGGTACCACAGGCCGAGCAGACCATTGGCTTTCGGACGCGGCCATCCCATTACGTAAATCTGATAGGCCTGAAAGAGGTGTTCTGCCCAGTGAGCGAGCACGATGAACATGAATACCTGTAGCGCGCGTTCGTGCCATTGGGAGTTGAGTTTTTGCAGAAAGCCCTCACCTCGAGCCGAGGTCGTGGCAACGTCAGGCATAGTGTGACTGGCTGTCATAGGAATCCCACCCCATTTGTGGGACTGGCTAAAACGTAAGGGCAGAATGATCCCACGGCTAGGAAGGGAGGTTCAATAGTAGATTTAGGTTATTGGCTTTTACTGCGCTCCTTCTCTAGCCATCCGATCAACGCTACGACTCGCGCGACCGGGATTCGTTCTGGTAGGCTGCATACACTATGCGTTATCCCCTAAGCTTGTTTTTTCTATTTGTCCTGGCTGTCTCTGTCTCCGCTCAGAACCCTAAGCCCACTGCCGACCGCGTGGCGGCGCAGAATGCTCTTTTCGAAGAGCAGTATGAGACGGATCTCCGCAACTTTCCTGAGCGTGCCACCTCGTACGGCGACTATCGCTACAATGACAAACTCGCGGAGTACTCGCTCGACGCCATCGCCCGCCGTCACAAGACCGACGAGGATTTTCTGGCGCGACTCGAAGCCATATCAACGACCGGCTTCTCTGACCAGGACCAGCTCTCCCACGACCTGCTCGTTCGCGTGCTCAAGCAGCGCATCGTCGACTTCGACCTTAAAGAATATGAGATGCCGATCAACCAGCAAAATGGCGTCCATACCAACCTCGCCGATCTTCCGCTCTCCGTCCCATTCGATTCGGTGAAGCACTACGAAGACTACATCGATCGTCTTCGCCAGATTCCGCGCGTACTGAACCAAACCACAGAAGTGCTTCGCGCTGGCATGAAAGACAAGCTCATGCCCGTACGATTTCTGATCGAGAAGCTGCCCGGCCAATGCCAGGGCATCATCGATTCCGATCCGTTTCTCCTCCCAACGAAAAAGTATCCCGCGAGCATCTCGCCCGAAGATCAGAAACGCCTGACGCAGCAAATTACAGACGCGATCAATTCTGACGTGATTCCGGCTTACAAGTCCTTCGCTACTTTCTTGCAAACGGAATACGCACCGCAAGGCCGCACCACGCTCTCGATCACCTCGCTACCCGATGGCGAGAAACGCTACCAGAACAACATTTACGCGCGGACCACCACCCGCATGGCTCCGGATGAAATTCACCAACTGGGTCTGCGCGAGATCGACCGTATCGAAGCCGAGATGACAGCGATTGCGAAGAAAGAAGGTTTCGCCGATCTCGCGTCGTTTCGAGCTTCACTCAAGACCAATCCAAAATATATTCCGACTTCGGCCGATCAGATTCTCGACGACTTCCGCCACTATATCGCTCAGATGGAGCCGAAGCTTCCTGAGCTTTTCACACTGCTTCCCAAGTCTCCGGTCACGGTGGAGGCTATACCGGCATTCCAGGCTGCCGCCCCGACGCACTACGTTACCGGCACGCCGGATGGCAAGCGGCCCGGCCGAGTGGTTGTCGCTACGTCAAATTTCTCCGAGCGCTCGCTGATCGATGACGAGGCGATCGCCTATCACGAAGGCGTTCCCGGACATCACATGCAGTTGTCCGTGCAGCAACAGCTCACCGGGTTGCCCAAGTTCCGGCTGCACGGCCTCGGCTTCAATGCGTACGTCGAGGGCTGGGCGCTCTACGCTGAGCAACTCGGCAAAGAAGTCGGTTTCTATCAAGACCCCGTCTCAGATTACGGCCGCCTCTCTTCGGAACTTTTTCGCGCGGTGCGCCTCGTAGTCGATACCGGAATCCACTCGAAAGGATGGTCTCGCGATCAGGTAGTGGAATTTTTCCGCAAGAGCGGCGCGGTCGACGAGCCGACCATCCAGTCGGAGACGGACCGTTACATAGCGTGGCCCGCGCAAGCCCTGAGTTACAAACTTGGCCAGCTCAAGTTCCGCGAACTAAGGGAACGTGCGCAAAAAGAGTTGGGACCGAAGTTCGACATACGCACCTTCCACGATGAGATGCTCAACGGAGGAACGCTTCCGCTGGATATGCTGCAGGCGCGCACTGATAAATGGATTGCAGAGCAAAAAGCAAAGTGAGTAGTAACGCCGGACCGCGGCATTTTCGGATCCGCGCTGATCGGACTACGCTAACTCCAGTTCAATCTTTTTCGCAGCCGCATCGATCTTCGCGATGCGAAACTTGCGAATCTGTCCGGCGCTGACGGGTTCGGTTTTCGTCGCGCCTGCAGGCGCGTTCCCCTTCCATCGCGCCTGCAGCATCGATCCAAGCGAAGACAAATCAGGCTTCGAAGATGATGGAGCTGGTTCGGCTCGAAGTTTGCTTTCCGCTGCCGCGCTCGCGATGCGGCACTTTGCCCGGATACCCTCGCCAAGCTCTACGCTGGCGTTTCCATCCGAGCTGTCGACGATTCGACCCGTGACCACGTCGCCTTCCTTGTGTTCGACGATGTATTCATCCAGCCCGCTTGGAACTAATTGCTTCATGCTGAGGCGCAGCTGCCGCTTCTCGGTATCGACGGCGAGCACCTGAGCCTTCACAACTTGTCCAAGCCTGAGCATGTCTTGCGGATGGTTGACGTGCTTCTCGGCGCTCATCTCGCTCACATGAATCATGCCTTCTACGCCTTCCGTAAGCTGCACGAAGGCGCCGAACTTCATGATGCTGACGACCGGTCCTTCGACCACGGAACCTGCGGCGAACTTTTGCGCCGCGTCGGCCCAGGGATCGCCCAGCGCCTGTTTCAGCCCAAGGGAGATGCGGCGCTCGCCGATACTCACTCCAAGAATCACGACATCGACCGTCTCCCCCGGTTTCACGATCGTGCTGGCGCTCTTCAATTTCTTCCCCCACGACATCTCCGAGACGTGAATCAGTCCCTCGACGCCAGGTTCGAGTTCGACGAATGCGCCGAAATCCATCACGCGCGTCACCGTGCCCCGCGCGCGTTCGCCAAGCTTGTACTTTGCCGCAGCGGTATCCCACGGGTCCGGCTCCAGTTGCTTCATGCCGACGGAAATGCGCCGCCGCTCGGGGTCAATCTTTAGAATTTTGACTTCCACCTCTTGTCCAACGGTGAGAACGTCCGCCGGTTTGCTCACGCGGCTCCTGGAAATATCGCTGACATGCAGCAGTGCGTCGACCCTGCCAATCGTGATGAACGCTCCGTAATCCATCAGGCTTCGAACCGTGCCGTGGAGCGTTTCGCCCTCCTTTACCTCGGAGTAGCGGCGGTCTTTCTCCGCAAGCTCTTCTTCTTCAGCGACAACGCGGCGGTCCACCACCACGTCCTCATCCGCCTCATCGAGCTTGGTGATGCGGCAGCGGATCTCTTGTTCGACCAGCTTCGCCATTTCGGCAGCATCGCGCGTACCGCTGCGCGAAGCCGGCAGGAACGCGCGAACGCCGACATCCACGCTCAGGCCGCCCTTCACCACACCGGTCACCGTGCCCACGATTGTTGCCTTCTCGGCAAAGGCCTTTTGCAGAGAAGCCCAGTCTTTCGGCTGCTCGATCTTCCCGAGGCTGAGTTCGTAATAGCCCTCCGGATCGCGTCCCTTGATCGAGACTGCAAGCTTGTCGCCGGGCGTTACGGTCTTGCCCGCGCCTTGAAACACTGACAGCGGCAAAATGCCTTCGGTCTTGTACCCGATGTCAACCAGCACGGAATCGACGGTGACCGCAATCACCGTGCCTTCGCGGCCTTTGCCGGCTTCTGCGGCCTTGCGCGTTTTGCTTCTCTCGAACTGCGTGAGAATGTCTTTGAACGATTCTTCGGATGAACTAACAGCTTGGGTGTCTGCGCTGCTTGAGTTGGAGATGACTGGATCGGACATGAAGGTTACAGCCTCATTATGGCGACGTTCCGATTAGGATAACACCGCGCTCCGCGCTGCAACTGCCCGGGCTCCCACCGAGATTGACTTGCCCGTTTCACAAGACGTAGGATTCTGCTGCCCAACTCATCAGCCAAATAGTCTGCTCTATTTGCGTCGCTACGCCGCGCCGTGGTGGAGCTGCGGTGCCGGAAAAATACCGAGAAGAAGGATGGGACAGAATGGATTCTTTAACACGCCGCAAGTTCATGCGCCTTGGCGCTGGCTCCGTGGCCGCGGGAGCTGCGGCGAAGATAACATTTCTGGAACCGGCTGCAATGTGGGGTGAGGCTCGCGCGGTTGCGCCGAGTGACCGCATCCGCTTCGCCTCGATCGGCACGGGCACCCGCGGATGCGAGTTGCTCGCAGCCTCGCTGGTGGTGCCGGGCGCCGAGTGTGTCGCGGTGTGCGACCTTTACGATAGCCGGCACGAGGCGGCGCTGGAAGCCGTGCAAAAAGAAATCCCGGCAACCCGCAACTACAAAGAGATTCTCGACCGCAAAGATGTAGACGCGGTGATTGTTGCCGTGCCCGACCATCAGCATCGCCGCGTTGTGGTGGATGCCTGCGCCGCAGGCAAGGACGTGTATTGCGAAAAACCGATGTCGCACTCTGTGGAAGACGGCTTCGCCATGGTTGAGGCGGTGCGAAAGAATAATCGCATTATGCAAGTGGGTAGCCAGCGCGTAAGTTCCATCGTCTACGAAAAAGCGCGCGAGTTGTATTCTTCGGGAGCGCTCGGCGACGTGTTCTTTATCGAAGGCTCGTCGGACCGTAACTCGGCAAGTGGTGCGTGGGTCTATCCGATTCCGCCGGACGCGAACGAGCAGACTATCGACTGGAATGCATTCCTCGAGGGCGCGCCCAAACGGCCGTTCGATGCGGCGCGATTCTTCCG
>Ga0210405_10000165_pt1 | contig 93865 bp, 143 predicted proteins | sample IncBWH11MmetaG_FD_155492 | JGI IMG/M metagenome (GOLD analysis project Ga0210405, IMG submission 155492) | Forest soil microbial communities from Barre Woods Harvard Forest LTER site, Petersham, Massachusetts, United States - Inc-BW-H-11-M | ecosystem: Environmental > Terrestrial > Soil >... | reverse complement strand
AACACTGGCTACCAGAGCGCCGCGACCAACACTGGCTACCAGAGCGCCGCGACCAACACTGGCTACCAGAGCGCCGCGACCAACACCGGAAAACAGGGCTGTGCCGTATCTCTTGGAATAGAAGGTAAAGCCAAGGGCGCGGTCGGATGCTGGCTGACTTTGGCTGAATGGAAAGAAGTGAAAGACGAATGGAACCGCATAGACGTTAAAACTGTCAAAGTAGATGGCAAGAAGATTAAAGCCGATACATTTTACTTGCTTAAGGGCGGTAAGTTTGTTAAGTTCGCGGAGTAAGCGACATTAAGACATAAATTGTCTAAACAGCTTTACACATGAGTTAATGATGAGCAAACAAGCCAATTTCGGGTTCCGAGTCACGGCAATGATCGGCATGTGTTTGTGTCTCTATTGGAATCAGAGAATTGATGCGGTTTTGGTGGGATTACTGGCGTTGCTAGCGACAACAAGGTATGATTGACTTGATTAATTTAATGAGGTCTGCGACATGAAAGTAGTAATCAATAGCTGTTTTGGTGGGTTCAGTCTATCACCGCTTGCGACAAAGCGACTTGCTGAACTCAATGGCCGAGAATGCTACTTCTTTGTGATGGGGCGGAAGCCGGATGGCGGATTAGACCCCCACGCGCTTGTACCCGTGTCCGTCGAGGAAGCAAAAAAAGCATTCGTGTGGTACGCTTACGACATCCCTAACCCCAACGAAGTTTTGCCTCGCACTGATAACTGGGGCGACATGACATTTGAAGAGCGTAAGGCAGCTAATGACGCTGCGGATAGTCACAGTGTCGATCATGGCCGCTGCCTCGAACGCCACGATCCTAAACTGATTCAGGTTGTTGAAGAATTGGGCGACAAGGCAAATGGTGCTCATGCCCGACTGTCAATCGTGACAATTCCAGACGGAACGGATTACGAGATTGACGAATACGACGGCAACGAGCATATTGCCGAAAAACATCAAACATGGTATGCGGATTCGACGAACTAGTTTGATCTACCTAGACAATATATGTATTAGTTAACCTATGAAGCCCATTACATGCCCCGCATGTGGTAAAGAACTATCACCCGAGACAAACGACGACGATTGTCCGAATAGCCCATACCAGCACGGCAAACATCCGGTATGCGTAATTGATTTCGGATATTATGGCGGATTGGTTCGGTGCCGTCGCCTGAGTGCGGACGAAGCGATAAACTGAGTTGTCCGTATCTGGACAAGGTTACTAAAGATTTGTGGATTAATGCTTGACAATCGCCCCGTATATGTGGGATGATTCGCATATGGCAAAGCTAACGAATACATTCGAAGAAGCCAGCCGCGCAATAGCTGAGAATACGCCAGTATACGCAAAGGACAGATACGGCGATTGGATTCGTATCGATGCCGTGGAATACGGCAATGGCGAAGTACGGGCAGCGGATCATCTGAGCGGCCACAATTCGTGCATTGTCGGGCAATGGTTTGTACCGCGAGACATCGAAATACAATGATGGATTTCCCCGATGCTTGGAAGTTTATGCGGCTTACCAAAACAGAGGAGCACGATCCTAAATGTTCGTGGAGGCAGAGCGAGGGAGGAATGCTCTGCGATTGCCACATAATATGGGACGAATATCACCGTCGGCGAAGCTTGGAAGAATTCACAGACAAGTATCTCAAACCGCACGCTGCGCAAATTGAAAGAGAAATCAGAGCGCTATATGAGTGTCCAAGCTGCCGTAGCACAAGCCGCGCAATTCGCCTGAGTCTTGATCCCGCATATCATAATGGGAAGGACATATGCCTAGACGGATGGCATTTCAATAAGGAAAGCCGCGCCCCGCAAATAAAGATGAAACCGTCGAATGTAATTGACTACAATAGCCCAACGGCCAACATGTATGGTTGTGAGCCGTGCCCTCAGTGTGACAGCAAGTATCGCTGTGTATTTCAGGCAAACCCCGACCAAATTGACTGCGATAACTGTGGTTTCAAGGAAAAACGGGCGAAACTAGTTTAATTGGCACAAACTTTAGACATGTGTTGAGTGGAGGATTTATGAAATGGATTTCCGTTGCCGACCAATTGCCAAAAATAGGGCGAGATGTGCTGATTTTTGTAACCGATGACATGGAAGGCAACAAGAACTTCGTAAACATCGACAGTCGTAGCGGCAGACCAGAGTCTGATACACACTGGTCAGATGGCTCTATTTCTCATTGGATGCCTTTGCCGCCTCCGCCAAGCCCCCGCAAAGGGCAGTAGACATGTGTTGAGTGAGGGGATATGGAACATTGTGTGGTATGCGATTTCAAGACCGAAACGGACGGGGAATTTGAGAAACACGCCTGCTTGAAGGTTCCCGAGATAGAGCACGCGATGATAAACGCCATTCTGATGGCTAAGTTTTGCGACCACTACTGCTGTGGAATGAGCGACGAGCGATGCAAGGCACAGGCGATTCTGCGCGAACTTGCTGACATGGGCTACATGGTGGAACGCGATCCGAACGCACTTAAATCATCAATTGAGTTGTCTGATTAAACTAGAAGTGAGGAAATATGGCAAAGTTTCGCAAGAAACCAGTAGTCATTGAAGCGATCCGTTGGGACGGCAACAACGAATACGAGATAGCAGAATTCATGCCGGGCAAGTTCAATGTCAGTGACTCTGGCGCGAAGCTGTTCATCGAAACGCTGGAAGGTTGCATGACAGCCGACACGCTTGATTGGATCATTAAGGGCGTGAAAGGTGAATTCTACCCCTGCAAACCAGACATTTTCGAGGCGACATACGAGGCGGTAGGGGATTAAATCATAATCAAAGTGAACGGAACAACACATAATTTAAGCAGGGGAAGACGATATGGCTCTGCCTGACCGAATGGGGAATTACGCTTACAGCCACATGTGCGACCAACTGACCGACGCAATTCGAACTGCTCTGGATCACGGCGTCACCGTGAAGGAGTTCGTCCTGTGCGTGCAAGAGGGCTGGGACATTGAACTATACGACCGCCGCAAGCACGACAACGCCGAGTTCAACCGCATTCTGGCCGATGGGAAACTAGTTTAATTGCACACATTAATTGAGGACTTATGAAAATTGATAAATCAGCCGCTTCCGGGGAGGCCCAGCGGTGCCCGCGTTGCGACAGTCCCGATCCGCGAAAGCATCCTGCGATGCAATTCGAGGGCGAAGTACAGGAGTGCACGCATCCGTGGCATACGCCGTGGCACGCCGCTCCCGCCTCGCCTGCGCCGCCCCAAAATTGGCATCACGATCAGTTCAGGAATGAACGAATTATGCAAGGTGCATGGGACCGCAATGGAGATCGGACACCCGAGTATGTGGCATCTCTCGTAAAGCAGACTGCTCTTTGGATGCAGGGAATTTCAGTACACAACGAAATGACAAACGAGTGTTGCTGCGATTTTTCTTGCTGCCACAAAAACTTAGCAACCCCGCAAGAGCAGCGCACGGAGCGCGGATTGAGGCAGATACAGAATTGGCTCACGGAGCCGGAGGCGAATAATGGCGGAAACTGAGACGACAACACATTTCTTAAGCGAGCTTGGTCAACTGCTCCACGATCATCGGATTGAGGGATGCCGCACTGGAAGCAACTGTATCTGCGAGAAAGTTCAAATCCTTCATAACGACGCACAGCGTACCGCGCCCGCCCCTCGGCCAGAGACGCCGGGAGCCGAGCAACACTTTACAACATGGCAAGATTTGGCTGAAAAACTCCGTCAGGAACTCGAATCCGCCCAGCGAGATGTTAAGCAACTAGAGATTCAGTCGGAAATCGATTACCAGAAAATTGAAGAGTTGAGCGAACAGCTCGCCGCCAAAGATGAAGCGCTAGCAAAAATGATTGGCTGGGTAAATTATGCAGTCGAATGCGACCCGTTTTACTTTAGTGACGAACAAGCTCCATCGTTCAAGGCTGATATGGAGATTGCGCGGGGTGCGCTCAAGGAATCCCATAGCGACATTTAAATAGAGGTAACGACATGACGAAAGACGACGAACTTTCACAACTACTAGAAGCTTACGCTATGTCTGAGTTGGCGGTATTGCGCGGCCAGCTCCGAATGATCGCGGATGTAATAGGATTTGAAGGCAATATCGCTGATTTTCCGGGCTTATTGGAGCATTTGGAAACCGCGATTTCACGCTAAAGTCGGGAGCTTACAGTGGAATGCAAGGATTTTCATAAACCAAGACCGATTATATGCAAACATGGTTTATTCTTATGGCCGTGGTCGGTCAGCATTTACACATGGTATGCTTGGGCTGCTGATTATTTGTGTAGACATTGCAATACGAAATAGAGTACAATATCTGTATGATTGGAACTGCTTTTGCCCTTGCTGTCAACGTTGCCTATCAGGTTGCGAGGCTCGTACATAAATACGGACGCTTTTTTGGATACTAGGAGATACATGAAATTCCCCAAGGTTCTAATGCCAATATTGATTTGCGGGGCGTTTTTGTCCGCATCTGGACAGACATACGACGGCCCCGCTCAGTTGCCTATGTCGGTTCCAGAAATCCGACAATCCTTTACGCCTAGCGACAACCTTCCGATTCTGGTTCCGGCCAATGTGCCGAGCTTACAGGCGGTGTTAAACGCAGCCGTACCCGGCGACACAATTGTTATTGATCCAGCATTCATTGCGACATTAAGCGGATTGGTTCTTCCGAATGGCACGGCGCAGCAATGGATCACAATTAAGACTGCTTCGGCTTTACTGCCAAGCGAGAATGTCCGCGTTTCTCCCGCATTTGCGGGGATCGTTTCTTTGCCCAATCGCCCGGCATACGCCCAACCAACTAGCGGCGCGGCAAAACTCATGCCGACAATCATTCTCAACGGCCAAAACGCTTCGCTAACCGGCGGATCGTTTGTCCGTTTGATTGGATTGGAAGTTACGCGCACATCTGGTACAGGGATTGTTTACAATCTGTATCGCAATCTGGGCTCTACTGTTATCGTTGATCGTTGTTGGTTCCACGGTACGGCGACCGACGAAACTACGCGGGGCATTGATTTATCGAACTCTCCCAACTCTTCCGTCATTAATAGCTATTTTTCTGATTTTCATTGCCGGGCGATTTCTGGGAGTTGCGGGGATGCGCAAGCCATCTCTGGTGGGTTGTCTACCGGTTCTGACGGTAACTATTTGATTCAGAACAACTTCCTTGAAGCATCTGGCGAGAATGTAATCTTTGGCGGAGGCCCCGCAACTGTCGTAACTCCCGACGTTACAATTCAATACAATGATATATTTAAACCGACATCTTGGAATCCTCAAGACCCGACATACGACGGAGGCACGGCGGGAAAAGATGGTATCAAGCATCCGTGGATCGTAAAGAATCATGTCGAGATGAAGAATGTTAATCGCGCTCTGATCCAAGGCAACAGACTACAATATAATTGGGCGGGCTTTACTCAAGTCGGGGCTTCGATATTGCTAACTCCAAAGAATCAGGCAGGAGTAAGTGGAAGTGTTTGCCCAATATGCGCGGTCACTAATGTTACGGTTAGATTCAATTATAGTTCGTATGCAGGACAGGCTTTACAGCTTGGCTGCGGTCCTAACGACTTGGGCGGGTGGCCTGCTGCCTGTGGCAATGAATCAATCCATGACAATGTATTCGATCACTTGCAGTACGGAACGTGCTATCTGTGCGGATCGTTTACGAATCTCCTTGCAGGAGGAAATAGCACAGTACCATATCACGACGTTACTGTATCAAATAATGTATTCCAAAACGATGGTTGGCTAACTCCTGCTGTGGACAAAGCAGCTACGATGGCCAATGGGATACTCAATGCCGGTGGTCCGATTACCGGGAATGTCAACTTTCATTTCGATAATAATGTTGTAGATATCGGTAATTTTGGTGTATATTCAACTGGCGGCGGTCTTACGAATTGCTGGAGTTTGCCCGGTACGATTGCGCAGCATGTGGCCGCGTGCTGGCCGAATGGTTCAATGACCGGCAATGAGTTCGTTAATACAGTACCGTACAAAGGAAGTGCTTTCCCGCCCGGCAATGGAGTTAATCCAAATGCGGGGCCGAACATGCCCGGTATCAATAGCGCATTAGCGAATAGGAGATAACATGAAACTGTCACACGCAATCTTGATGAACGGAATGATGAAACCACAGGGATTCGGGGCGGATTCAATGTATTCCAAGGACGCCCCCTGTGCGCTTGGAGGAGCATTGCAGACTGTAGGTGTTCAAGTTACAGTTGAAGCTTCTTATTCCAAGCTTTATGATATTTGGCCTTGGATCGAGCAGCAGCATAATTGCCCGGCGTGCCACGTATATAAATCAAAAGCGTTGCATATCATTTATCATCTCAACGATCAACACGAATGGACTCGTGCTCAAATCGCAGAATTCGTGGCGACAATCGAACCTACCGATTGTCCGGAAGTGGACAGCACGGAAGCGACAATCAGTGAACTCGAAACTAGTTTGAGTAGTTAGAACAATATATAACTTAATGACAACATTCGAAATGGAACTGCCCGAAGAGCCGTGTCCTGATTGTGGAAGTATTCATCATCGCGTATGTACTTTATCTGCGTTGCCACAAGAGTGGCGCGACCGCGTATATGGCAGTATCCCGAGAAAGTTTACGCCGAAAGAACAACAATTGATTCTAGACTGGGCGTGGAAAATTGCAGATAGATGCAGTTTGACACATGAAAGTATTTCGTTCCTCCTGCACGAGTTGGCTGCATTTACATATCGAATGGAGAGTTCTTAATTAAATGAAAATTGTTGATCTTCTTGGTTCAGAGCTAAAACCGGGCGACCTCGTAGCAGTTAAGTCCGATCACATTTGCGCGGTTGTTGTTCGAGTCGAGGACGGCGCGATTGCCAAGGGCTTATCCATATCTGGAAAGCCCGCTGGTGCCGAAACACCACCGCATATCATCACTAAGGTGGAATTCACAACTCTGATCCCCGCAATTGGCGGGACGGCGAATGTTTTGAAGCTGGAAAAGCCGCCGCAAGAAGAAAAGAGCTTAGTACAATGAAACGCATCCGAACCCGCGATATTGAAAACCGTGTGATCAGTTTGCTGCTACTCGGAGCCGAGAACGACGATATTGCAATATCAATCGGGGTAAGTGTTGATCGAGTAAAAAAGGTATTCTCTATTCTGTTTAAGCGGTATAATATCTGTACTGGCTGCAAACGAATCAAGCTGGCCGTTATGATGGGTCCGAGGCCGAACTACGTTAACTAAGAAGATTTAGCAGGGTTTGGAGAAGTTGTGACAGCGAAAGAGTTCGAAGCAGAATTCTGGACGAATCAGGACCCGCAGGACAAGTACACATTCGCAGAAGCCTACGCTGCGTATGTGTTTCGGAATCGGGGACGACGGACTTTCTTAGGCGCAAATCCGCCTAATGAGGGACTAGGCGATAAACCGCCTAAGTCAGAATAGTTCAATAATGGAACTAAATAGATCAAGAAAGACAATAGATGATTTAAGTACGTCGGGAGGGGATCATTGGACTACAAAGCCAAGTATGAAGAAGCAATGCGAGCACTTGAATCACTGACACCGGGAGGCTCTGAGTACGTTGGCGACCCAAAGCGATGCGTCTACTTCGTCAAGGAAGCGCAAGCAATGCAGCACAGAGTCATTCTCGCTTGGGCAAAGCGAGCAAAAGAGGCAGAGGCGAAACTAGTTTAATCGGCAGACTCAATGAAGAAAGCAATCGGCAAATTCATATTCGATCTTGTGTCCAAGTACATCATCTACTTGGACGATGAGCATTATGACCAGTTGATGTCTCGGACAAAGCGACTGGAGTTTACACGAAAACGTCCGCTCCCAAAACCGACGGGAGAACCAATTACATTTTACAGTTACAAGAAACTAGATTAATCAGCGGAGTTAAACCATATGAAAGAAAAGCTTAGATTACTTTTGGTACCGGGAATGTTTCTAGTTGCTGCGGGGGTGTTCTTCTACCTTCAGCATCCCATCGCCGCTGGATTTTGCGTCTTTACGGCGATGGCTACAGCAAAATACTAGTTTAAGTCAGACAAACAATATAGAATGGCCAATTCGCCGACCATAGCCGATATTATAAAATACTGCCTCCGGGAATACGGATTTGAGAACATTCCCGTGGCCCAATCTATGGCTATTGAGCTGGCCGCCCGAGTGAAAGAATGGTGCAATATGTCTTGGTCTCAAATGATGGCTAGCATCCTACCCTGCGGGCATACCAATGCGGAGCATATGTATTATCTGGAAGATGCGGGATTGGAGATCGAATGGACGGATGCCTGCGACAAAGCGGAGCAAGCGAAACGCCCGCAATCTAGTCCACATCCGGACAAATAATGGATAATACGGGACTCCTGTTTCCGGACTTCAAGATCAGGCACATTCCAACGTATACGACCGTAGAATATCGCCCGCCTGTTGAGTTCCCTTCCCTAGCGCAATGTAAATGGGTCAGTTTGGACCTTGAGACTTCCGGTTTCGATGTTTTGCGGGGCGATTACATTGTAGGGGTAGGAATAAAAACCAATACAGGCGTGCGAGACTATTGGCCGATTCGCCACCAGCAAGGCATGAACTGCGAGGAGCAGCAGGTAGTTCGCTGGCTTAAAACTGAACTGAAGGATTTCAAGGGCGACCTTATCGGGGCCAATTCAAACCTTTTCGATATGTTCTTCCTAAACAAATATGGCATTCACGCGCCACGCGCCAAATTCCATGACGTACAGTGGGCGGAGCCATTGCTGGATGAATTAGCGATGAGCTACAGCTTGGAAAGTCTCGCACAAAAGCATCTAGGCGGAGGCAAAAAGAGCACGTATCTAACGGAACTGTATGGCGATGATGTAATGAAGCATTTCGCTGAAGTCCATCCCGCACACGCCACAGAGTACGCTTTAGTAGATATTGATCTTCCCCCGCTAATCCTTGAAAAGCAGAAGGCGAAGCTGGCCGAGCAAGGATTGCTGGACCTCTACAATCTGGAATGTCGCCTGACTCCTCTGCTCAATTCCATGAGAATGCGGGGTGTTCGCGTGGACGTAAATAAAGCACAAGAGGTTGATGGAGTCCTCGCAGGAAAACGAGATAAAGCGTTGGCCCAACTCGCAGACATGGCCGGATTTCCGGTAAATATTGCGGCGTCCGCCGACCTCGTAAAGATGTGTGAAAAGCTGAATCTCACATTTCCGCAGACGGCTAAAGGCAATCCATCCTTTACGAACCAATGGATGAAGCGACAAACGCATCAGGCATTTAAGCTAATTCTTGAAGCCCGCAAATACGAGAAAGCTCGTAATCCCTTTGTTTGCAGCTACATATTGGAAGACAACATCAATGGCCGAGTTCACGCGCAATTTCATCCCTTACGGCGGGCTAGCGACGAGGATGGGAATAAAGGTACAGTCAGTGGGCGCTTCAGTTGTACGACGCCAAACCTCCAGCAAATACCAGCTCGCGATCCAGAGCTTGGCCCGTTACTGCGCTCCATGTTCTTGCCCGACGAAGGTAAGGACTTCTTTGCGAATGACTACAGTCAAATAGAATTCCGACTGATCGTTAACGCTGCGGTTCTTTCTAAATGTAGCGGGGCGGCGGAAGCGCTCAAAAGGTATAGGGAAGATGCGACTGTCGATTTTCATAACATGGTGGTCGAGCTAACTGGATTGCCCCGCAAAGCAGCAAAAAACATAAATTTTGGCTTGGCGTTCAGCATGGGGGCTAAGAAATTAGCTAATGAATTGGGCATGGTAGACGAGCAAGGAGAGCCCACGCAAGAAGCATACGATACGTTGGAGCAATATCATACGAATGTTCCCTTCGTTAAAGAAGTATCGCAAGCAGCAATGAGGAAGGCGGAGAAGCAAGGGTATATTAGAACAGTATTAAACCGCCGCTCTAGATTTGATTTGTGGGAAGCAAAAACTAGTGCAACCGGCAGCTACAAAACACTCGCACTTCCTTACAAACAAGCGCTGGAAGCTTACGGTGATATTAAACGCGCAGGGCTACATCGGGCGCTGAACCGCTATACACAAGGTTCTTCAGCGGACATGACTAAGGCTGCGATGGTTGAGGCGTGGGAATCCGGGGTGATTACAGAAAGACGGCCCTTGCAATTAAGCCTTACGGTGCATGATGAATTGGCGGGGTCCGTATCTCCTACAAAAGAAGGACAAGAGGCGTTGGCCGAGCTTAAACGAATCATGGAGACTTCCGTCACGAAAGGCATCGTAGTGCCGATATTGGTAGAATCAAAGACTGGTAGTAATTGGTCTGATGCCCATTAAAAAATCGTCTCATTTTGAAAAAATAATACTTGACTACTACAGTCGAAACTGTATGATTATTCCTGTAGGAAATGCGAGGCGGGTTGTCCAGATGTGGACAAATAGAATTGTAAATGTTGTAAGCGGCAATTTACATGCCGAAATTACCGTCACTCGGCAAGGTAATACGGCGTTTTGATTACCGAAGCAACCTACCCTTGCGGGGTGTTTGTTCGATAGTATGCACTCACCTTTGAGAGGGGAGAAAGAAAGGGAAGGCAGTATGAGCAGTACATCTGTACCGGCCACTTTGCTTGCAATTCCTGAGATTCATGAACTTAACCAGATTCTAGAAGATGGCGCGGCAGCGCCGTTTGAAATCATCGAGGTTACTTTGGACCCCCTCCTTCCCTTCCAAAGAGCCGTCCTTAAAATGTATCTCCATAAACTAGAAGAGAACTCCGATTATATTGTCGAGCATCACATCTTTGAGGATAAAGAAGTGATCCTCATTACCGTGGTACCCATAGAAACTATGACTCTGGTGTCTGGAAACGCATAAAATCTTCATTTTGTACTTGACAAATATTGTCAGGTTATTGTAGATTCCTCTGCATTGGAGGAATTACAAATGCCTGTCAGAATAACGACAAAAGAAGATGCGGCCATCAGCATTCGAGGCCGCCGATCAACTGTACTACAACTTGCGGAATACCGCGATGTAATGGCGAAGGTCAGTAATGGGCTCAAACCAGAGGAAGTCATTGAGGTTTCGTTTCCTGTATCCACAAAACCGGGGATGAAGACGATTTTGCAAACTTTCAAACGGACATTGCAGTCGGATTTTCGTAGACTGAAACTCAATGACTTCGAGATCAAAGCATTTCGATTGGAGGATACCAATTATGTGACGGTGGGGCATGTCCCGCCAATTACGGGGCTGAAACAAGTGCCCAAGAAATCGGCAGGAGCAAGATAATGAAATACCTCCCCTTTTGTTTTCTATTGCTTCTTGCGGGGTGCGGTAATTCCAAGAGCAGTTCCGGAAATCCGCCGCCTCCGCCACCCCCGCCGGGAATGCCAATGACTGGGACATTCTCAGGTGGCCTCAATTTCACCGTAGTAACCGGTAATTTGAAACTAGTATTGTCGGAAGATGGATCGGGTAATGTCACGGGCTCCGCAATATCCACTCCGCCATCTTGCCAATTTAATTCCCAAGTCTCAGGGAGATATTTCACCAGCGGGCAACAGTTCCAAGTTGTATCAGGGGATGGCGCGGAGAGTTTTACGGGAACGCTATCGAGCGATCAGAAATCTTTGTCCGGAACTGTACAACTAGGCGCGGGCAATCTCACTGGATGTGGCCCAAGGAACGGCGCTTTTTCCGCGACGAGGCAATAAATCTCTAGGGTATCCGCTGTATACCAGACTAGGCCAAAAGTAGTACAATTCAAAAGCGGGACCACCCGACCGTCAAGGGGTCAGGCAGTCCCTAACACCGCGACGCGACTAGTGCGCACGCGATGCTAGAGTGATTGTACCCCCTAGACGCGCCCCTCTCAGAGTCGTTGGGATGGTCCCGCATCTAGTGAGGCAAGATGAGAAGATCGCAAGCGCACGCTTTACGTAACATTCTTCAGGCAGTCGTGGGATACATGGAGATTGGTGCTATCGACAAAGCTATATCCTGTGTGATGGACGCCGAACGAATCATATCCCGCGAGGTTCCGGCCATGATCAATCCAATGAACTCGTGGTCGCTGGGCGACGGAGCGTATGTAAACGTGGATGTAGTTTCCAGCGAATTAGTACTGATGCAGATATCGGCGAAGGATCACGTTCAGATGACGATCATGTTCAATTCGTATATCGCGCATCAGATCGGGGATGTTCTTATAGGCGTGGCAGATTATGCGGGGCTGCCCGCCAAGGTTCGGAAAAAAGCTGTTTAGTTGCTGGGAGACCCGGCCAATGGTATTCTCCGTTTAGGTCGGCATTGGCATTGTCGATCCTTAGGGAGCCCCGTCAGAGGAGAATTCTGGCGGGGGTTTTTTCAGCAAGACTTATGGCAACGAAAGAAGAATGGGAAAAATATTGGGCTGAGTTCGGTAAGCGAACGAATCTCAGCAGGGATGGCTTGATAAGGATTGATCAGATCGCGCCAGAAAAGCGTAAGACCGCACTTCGAGAACGATGTGAATTGCATTTAAAATGGGCGCTAGAAGACGGGAATAAAAAGGGAGCTTTGAAGTGGAAACGACGGTTAAAAGCTTTGGAGGATAAATGATCAGAGCCGCCGAAGAATACTCCTCTCCGGCGGCTTTTTTCTATGGTCGTTTTAATTGGTCTGGGGAAGAGTCTGGGTATTCTTCTGAGTGAGAGTTGCCGCGTATATGGTTTATTTGCTCAGTGAGGTACTGGCGAAAATCGGCGGTGTCCAAAATGCGGTGTCCATCGCGGGTTCTCGCTGTCAGAATGTCATCGCGTAGGCCTTCCAATATCGACAGAGCAATCTGCCTAGTGTCGTTATTGTTCATGCTGAACAGCTCCCTCTGCCCTCTCTCGCTCACAAGAATACAACAGCCGACCGCCCGCTGTTCTGTTCAATTTTGCTCACATTCGATACTTACGAGCTTCGGCTACTTCAATCAAAACGCGGGGTGGAATCTGAAGCGCCCGGCTAACCCTTACGAGCATTCGCAATGTTAAGCGCTGCTCCCCGCGTTCCAGTCTGCTCACCCCGTTTTTCTTCATTCGCAGCTTTTTGCCGAGAGCGCATTGTGACAACCCTCTCGCTTGCCGAAGTATCCATATCGCGTCCCCCATCGGGCACGGTCGTAGGTATACATTTGCGGAGTTCATAGGCTTGTTGGAATTTCTCCTTTAAACGTTTTCGAGTGTAATTTTCTAGCGCCCCGCCAAAGGCATTGTAGCAAGCCGATTCGAACGGATGTTGGTCGCCTCGGCGAATCGCCCCGCAAAGAGCTAGCGCCAGCTTGATCGGAATCTGCTCGTCAGTGTTCCGGCACTGCTGAGCGCTCCAATAAAGATAGTCAACCACGGCGTTCAGTACTTTCTGGCCCCTTTTGCTCACTGGTCCCATTTTGGGTGCGAGGCGTGTTTACTTCAAAGGTACCAAAGTCTAGACACACGTTACCTAAGTACAGTGCCCGTAAGTCACTGATAACAAAGTACCTGTTATCGGAAGTTACTATAGTAATGCGAGTCTTTTAGAGGTGTTTCGCCATCTGTTCTCCCGGTGTTTTTATTTTACCATTTAGTCAATACGTAACTATCGGCCAATGATGCCTGTCGTCCTTTAGTAACCATTTATGACCGATAAGTTACGTTGTGTCTCCTGTGGAATACAAGTCCCTTCTTGGTTTGCGGGGTTCCCTGTCCACATCCGGACAACCCCCGCCTCGTAATTATTGTATTTTATCCTTGACATTGATGGATTAATTGAGTATTATATTCAAAGTGACTTGCATCTCAGACTGTCACTATTGGATTGAATGGTTTACCGGCCCAAGAAAGTATTAAAAAGGCCATTAAAGCGTAAGGAACTATCGAACGATCCGCAGAATGTATATTCTCGCGAGAGAGCGCGTAAGTTTCGAGAACAGGGTTTGTGTGCCTGCGGGAAGAAACCCCGCGAAGGCCGGTCGCAGTGTGAAAATTGTAGGAATAGTTTTAAGACTTATAGCATTCGTTTACGTTCTGAGATGCTTAATGCGTATGGTCACAAGTGCCAATGTCCCGGCGGATGTGACGTTACGGAGTACGAATTTTTGACACTTGATCATACTAACGACAACGGAGCGGAACACCGGGCAATCGTCGGTTTTGATGGTAACGCTATGTGCCGATGGCTAAAAGAACGAGGATGGCCGAAAGATGATTTCCGGCTTCTCTGCTACAATTGCAACAACGCTATATGGCACAGAGGTTACTGCGCTCACGAAACGAAAATTGATTGGATTGATGAACTGTAAACCTAGTTAATCTAGATGCTTTGAACATGATTTAATCACAGGTTTGCGGGGATGGATAGGCACATTCTGGCCGGATGGAAAACTACTCAGCGTAAAGCCTATCGAGAGTCATATCCGGCCCCCGCAATTCAGAAACTAGTTTAATGTAAACAATTAAAGGAGAATTATGGGTTGGTTTCCAGATAAAGAGGATTTGCTTAAGGAAAAAGAAGAACTCAGAAAGAAGCTAGATTGCGTTCGATCCGAACTGGACGAGACTAGGAAGGCCAAAGAGACGCTTAATAGTGCTCTGAGTGCTGCGAAGATTTGGAATGATCGCTTAGAGCGAGACCTTCGTCCATATGTCGTGAAATGTGAACTGTATGACCAAATCATGAAGGGATTGCGTATCAACGTCAATCTGCTCGGCAAAACTAAAAAGGATTTGTAAAAGCTGTTTAAATTCCCTAACCTAAGGACAAACAATGTTTAAGAAAATGCTGATGCTAATTGCGGGGCTGCTTCTGTCGATTGCGGCGACCGCGCAAACCTCCACCACCTACTACCAAAACACGATGTATCAATTCCGGGGCACCGCGACACGCGGCTATTTCTCCCTCTACGGAACGCACTACACCGCTCAGGATAACTCAGGGATCGAGCTTAACCAAATCGTCGTCGCTCCTAACTTTGACTGCTCTACCGGCGGCGGGACAATGGGATACGTGTTTTACACGGCTCCGGATGGAAGCCAGCCGCCATGCGCTATCGTGACGGACGTTACATTGGGACCGCCAATCTCGACCAACACGAATGGCCGGGTTTGCACCGGACCCAGCTCCGAGCACGTCGAATTCGTCGGCGGGTATTATGATGCTACGTATACGTTCTTCTTTAGTTTTGCGCGGTTCGGAGGATGCTATACGAAGACGTTGACGAGTTCGGTGACGTTAACAACCCCGTAATAATGCTTGACAAAATGCGGGTAGATTGGTAGGATTATTGATGAATTGCGGGGCCGAACCGGGCCTCGCAAATCTCAATTGAGTAGCTGGAACAATACAGTTGCATGATAATATGCAATAGTTAGGAGTTGCACAATGGAGACATTTCAAGAATTTTCCGAGCGCTGGCGAACCACAATTCTGCCGATGAAGAAAAGGGCGTCGCAACATACGATGTCCTCACATATTAAACTGCTCAACTCCAAGATTGGCGGTTGTCCACTTCCGGACATCAGCTACGCGCAGCTCCAACAAGTCTTTTCAGACCTCGCCAAAGAACAGATGCCGCGCTCCTGTCGGAATGTCTTCGGAACTCTCAGGAATCTTTTAGGTCAGGCAAAACGCGAGGGTCTTATCAAAGAGTTCCCTACCCCGATTTTGCCGAAGATTCGTAAAAGCCAGCAAGATTGGTTGCCCCACGAATCGATGAAAAAGATTATCTCGGCTGCGGGTGATCATAAACCCTTTGTGGCTTTGATGTGCGAAACCGGTTTGCGAATCGGCGAAGCCCTCGGCTTGCAAACTCAGGACATTGATTTCAATGAGCGAACCTTATCAGTTAATCGTTCTGTCTTCGGGGGTCGTTCTCAAGAACCCAAAACCTCAACGGCCTACCGCAGTTTTACCATTTCGAAGGAATTATCTGATCTTCTACGAGGACAGTGTTTACAGGGTCAAGCCGAAGCTTACGTTTTCCGAACTCGTTCGGGTGGTCCGCAATGGGTTACGGAAATTCGTGCGCGGGTGCTCGATCCTCTTATGCGAGCGCAGGGTTTGGAACCCATTGGATTTCATGGACTTAGACGAGGAAATGCGACCTTCTTCGCCAGTGTGGTGGGAATGCCTGAGCGAATCCTTGCTCAAAGACTAGGACATGCCTGCAAGTCAATGACGCTTGGCACGTATGCGATGACCGTGGATAAGGCCGACGTGCCATATGTTCAGAAGGCCGTGGAGTTGTTATATGCACTGGAATAAAGCTTGGGAGATTGGATGGGTTTTGATTCTTGCGGGGCTGGCGTTTTACGAATTCTGGTCCGGATGGGGGCCGGGCAAATCCACTCCCATGCTCACTCAGATCACAGTTCGGTACAGTCCGTGGTGGGTCACGATGCCGTTCATAACATGGATGTGGTTTCATTTCTTGCTTCGATACACTGATCCGAAATATATCGCGCATTTGAAGGGGCAATGATGGCTGACAATAAGATAGATGCTGCTAAAATTATAGGAAATATTGTTATCGTGGTTCTTGGAGTGGTCGCTTTATCTTTTCTTCTGGCATATCCTGTCAAATGGGCGGTTAATTACTTATTCACACCTGCGGTATTGACTTCTCTATTTGGAGGCCCGTTGTCTGTAGGAAAAGCGTGGATTTTAAGTTTTGTTTGCCATACTCTTTTCAAGACGGCGCAGACTTCTTCGAAATAGGTTTAGGTTTAATAACATCAGTTAACTCATGATTTAATCGAGGCTTTATGGAAGTATTCGCCATTCGGGTATTTGGTACTACAAAATACTTGCCCATGCGAAAGAAGTCGCGGGGTTTTAGCTACGATGAGCCAACCGATGAAAAACCGCCTCGCCTGTTCTACACGAAACGATCTGCACAAAACGCGCTGACAGCTTGGTTGCAGGGCGTGTGGGAAAACCACACGGTAACGAGCGGCTACTATGGCGAGGACGTGGATGTTTATCCAGAGCCTAAAAAAGTTGAAGGCCGTCAGCGAGAGATGATGGAAATTGTAAAGTTCCAATTGCACGAAACTAATTAAAGTTCCCTGCAACACCACATGTGTTAATGAAACGCGGACCTAAAACTAAAAGATCGCTTGATCCTCTGTACAAAACTTGGCAGGCGATGATGCAGCGGTGTTACAACCCCAACACGCCTTGGTATCACAGATATGGCGGTCGGGGGATTCTTGTGTGTGATCGTTGGCATGAATATGATAATTTCTTGGCGGACGTAAGTCCAAAGCCACCGGGAACGTCTCTAGACCGAATCGATAACAATAGCGGATACGGTCCCACCAATTTTCGGTGGGCTACTCAGAAACAGCAAGTTAGAAATAGCAGATCGGTCAAGCTAATAGCCTACAAGGGAGAGACTCGGCTTTTAAAAGAATGGACGGAATTGTTAGGTTTAGAATATCAAATGATAAAACAGCGTATTCTATCTGGATGGAGTACAGAAGACGCCTTTGAGAAACCGAAGTATACGTGCATCAAAGGCAGGAAACCTAAGAACTCAATCAAGTAACCCGAACAAGAGATAATTTAATGAACCTTCATTCTTATCCTAAAGTTTTTGCAATTGGACACGGGGGCATCCCCGAGCTTTTCCAAGGCCCCGTCTTGGTCGAAGAGAAGATCGATGGCTCTCAGTTCTCTTTCGGTGTCCAGAACGGCGAGCTTGCTCTGCGCTCCAAAGGCGCGGAATTATACGCCGATAATCCTGAGAAGATGTTCTCTCTGGGCATTGAGACAGCCAAGCGCCTCGCCCCGCAACTCCACGAAGGCTGGACCTATCGCACGGAGTTCCTTCAAAAGCCCAAGCACAACACGATGAAATATGAGCGCGTGCCTAACGGCCATGTGATCATCTACGACGTCAATACGGGTGATGAGGTCTATTTGACGCGGCGCGAGAAGGAGGACGAAGCTGCGCGGCTAGGACTAGAAATTACTCCGGTGCTCTACGAAGGTCTCGTAGACAATCCGGAAACCCTTTATAATCTGCTGAATAGAGACAGTATTCTTGGCGGCGGTAAGATCGAAGGAATTGTTGTAAAGAACTATAATCAATTTGGCCGTGACAAGAAAGTACAAATGGGCAAGTTTGTCACAGAGGAATTCAAGGAAACGCATAGCAAAGAATGGAAAGCCGACAATCCTACCCTTGGCGATGTCGTAGAACGAATCATTGCTACCTTGCGTTCTGAGGTTCGGTGGAATAAGTCAATTGCGCGGCTTCGCGAGGCGGGTAAGCTAGAAAACTCTCCCAAAGATATCGGCATGCTGATCAAGGAAGTACAGTCCGATATCCGCGAAGAGGAAATGGAGTTTATCCAGCAGAAATTAGCAGAATACGCGGTGCCCCGCATTTTGAGAGCTTCTACTGCGGGATTGCCAGAGCATTATAAGCGATTGTTATTGGATAGTGCATTCGCAAATAATGATTGACAATATATGGATTAATCAGTATAATATTTCTAATATGCGGGGCAACCAGCCAACGGGTTTACCGTGCTAGGCGGAACCGGACACCCCGCAGGTTCGATCCTAGCTAAGAACTATCGGGGTCGGGTGGACCTCCAACCATCCGGCCCTACTTCATGAAGGAGTATATGAGCGTTCCAGTAAATTCATTAGCAAGCCTAGCTCTGAGCGAAGGCAATACTTTTACCCACGATCTCAAAGCAGGTCATTTCGGCCAACAAAGTGTCTACACAAAAGGCAAATTGGCGGACGCGCTAGCCAAAGCACAATCTGAATTTAAACCAGTAAACAAGAGCAAAACCGGCAAGGTTCGCGGAACTACAAAGGATGGCCGGGCGTACGAATACGAATATAAATACGCGGATTTATCTGATATTTTGGGCATGGCTGTTCCTGCTCTCTCTAAACAGGGCATTGCGTTTTCCCAGCCCCTTCGCCGTGATGGGGACAAACTGTATGTGGTCACGCGGCTTCAGCTAGGAGATGAGGTTTTGGAAGATGCGGGGCTGCCCGTTCCCACCCAAGTGAAACCTCAGGAACTCGGAACATATCTGACCTATTACCGTCGGTACGGAGTTTCGACTGTTCTGGGCATCGCCGCCGACGAAGATACCGACGGCCCTCAGGAAGACAAGCCGTCCACATCTGGACAATCGCAAGTCGGCGGTGCCGTACCATCACAAGTAAATGCTGCTAAGCGAGGCCGCCCTGCTGTTCTGAAAGAGAGTATAACCGTTCCCAAATCGAGTACGGTGGTCGCCCCAGAGCCACCAGTTCAGGCCGCCCCGCCAATTGCTAATGACTCGGACGTACCTGATGTCATTGGTGACAAGCCAAGTTCGGACCAGATGGCAGAGATCAAGAAGCAGCTCGGCAAATTTGAAATTGATCGCGATAAGCTTAAGACATACGTTCTCAAGTCTACGGGACGCGACAGCGCCAAGGATTTGACCAAGAGACAGTGGGACACGGTAATTTCGAACCTCACGACCGCGCAATCAAATGGGAGCCTCGCCGACCTCGTAAAATGATAAGCAAAGTCGAATTAGCAGCGCAATGGATTTTCTTAGTAAGCATATTGGGAATAATCATATGGGCAATAGGAAGATTATAGGAGAATGAAATGAGAAGCGTTAATAAATTTATTTGTGTGGGTCGTCTTACGAAAGACCCAGCTGTGAAATACACACCGAGCGGCTCTGCCGTGGCGAATTTTTCTATCGCACTGAATGAGTCATACAAGGATAAGGCCGGGCAAAAGCAGGACCGCGTAGAGTATGTAAACATCGTAGCATGGACCAAACTTGCAGAAATTGCAGGAGAATATCTTAAAAAGGGCAGCTCCGTCTATTTGGAGGGCCGCCTTACCACAAGAAACTACGAGAAGGATGGACAGACCAAGTACGTTACTGAAGTCGTGGCGAACGAATTGGTTATGCTCGATTCAAAGCCGTCCGGAAATGGACAAACAGAAAAGGCTGCGCAACTCGAAGCCGTCGGTGTGGGGGAAGATTCACCGTTCTAATCGGCCCCGCAAATGGAAGAGACGCAAGAAGTACAGACTTCCCTTTATAATGGCGAAGTCACGATATCTTTTAACCCCGCAAGTCATCGATATAAAATCGTTGACCGTGGGGTTAAAGTGCAGTGTCCGTCCGTCACCACTATTACATCACTAGCAGACTTCGGGAAAAGCTCGGCCCTGCAAAATTGGGCAGTTCGGATGTGTCTCGAAGTCTGCCGACAACGTATCCTGCCTGACCAAATTCACGGAGCTGCGTTCTTGGAGGAAGCATTTCAAGACGCGGCGGCCAATTATAAAACTGTCCGTGATAAAGCGGCGGATATTGGCACACTGGCACATGCCGCTTTAGAACGATATTTCACTGAACCAGATGCCGCTCCGCCACTGTCAGGAACTCCAATCCGTGCTCGATTCGACGAAGCCTTGAATTGGTACGGCAAACGAAAGATAGAATCAATCGGGAATGAAATCCGGGTTTATTCCAGAAAGCACAAATTTTCAGGGACTCTCGACCACGCCGCAATCGTGGATGGAATTCCTTCTCTCATAGATTTCAAGGCTGCTAAATCGATTTATAAGCCCTACGAAATGCAACTCGCCGCCTACATAGGAGCTTTTGAGGAGCAAAGACCGGACATCAAGATTGAGCAAGCTTGGATTCTGCAAATCGGCGAGGAGAAGGCGACCCCGTATAAATACACAAGAAAACAAATCGACGCCGCGTATGAATCTTTCCTCGCATTAAGAAAAGTGTATGAATGGAATCGTATTAGTGGTAAAATAAAAGCCGAGGAATCTGATAATTGGATTGAGGAACTTTAATTATGGCATATACGACGGTAGCACGACCCACTTTTTATAACGGAACTCAATTTAGATCACGCCTCGAAGCAAGATGGGCCGCTGCTTTTGATATCATAGGGTGGGAATGGAAATATGAGCCGTATGATTTAAATTATTGGGTTCCAGATTTTGAACTTTATCTTCCCCCATATGCAAATACCAACGAATATTACGGAACTAAATTTGTTCGATGCCAAAGCCCACTTGTAGAAATTCGTCCAGTAACCGTTACGGATTGGAATGGAAGTGTTCCCTCCGGATTTGATTTTAATAGAATATATAATTCGGTCAAAGATCAGTGCGATGGTTTGGAAATTCTACTTCTAGGGGCCGATATGAACAATGTATTCAAAGTACCGGACATGGGTCAATGGTTTGAGCCTCAGAGAATTTATTTATGTTGCGATGAAACCTCTGTATGGCGAGAGGCAGGCAACCGAGTTCAGTGGAGGCCGTAGGTGCCCTCCAGACCGTTTAAGAAACTTTTCTGCGACAGGAAAGAAGTCTTCTTGCTTCCCTTTCCGGCTTTCAAAGTATGGATGTACCACTATTGTCGTGAAGGCCCTAGCCGAACTTCTTGGCCGTCCCGCGATTCTATTTGCACTGATCTGGGCATGAGTATCGACGCCCTTAAGGATGCCCGGAAATATTTGTTGACAAATGGCTGGCTAGAACAAGTAGGGGAAAAGAAAAGCAAGGACGGGCACCGTACACCAGTCTTCCGTGTTAAGCGAGGGACCGTGGTGGTTAAAAACCCCCGTGGCCGGAGGGGTTTAAAACCCCCGAGGGGGGACGGGGCGGAGGGGTTAAAAACCCCCGTGGCCGAGGGGGTTAAAACCACCCACGAAGTATATACAATAAAACCTGAAGTAGATTCAGTAAAACAGGAAGTAGAGGAAACCATGTCAGCCAAAAAACAAATCCCAGTCATATGTCTTCAGGTTTTAGGGATGAAAGCCGAACGTTGGGATAATATTTGGGCGGAGATTAAAGAACTGACAGACGCCTTTGGGCAGAATGAAGTCACGACTGCTTTTCGCGATTGGGCCGTCGCGCAAGACCCGGATTCAGTCAAGAAGCCGTTGGCCGAGTTTCTTGACGTAGCACCGGGAATTTTGCGAGGCATCAGAACTCTCCACACAGACCGAGAGTGCCAAGTTCTAATTACCGAACTCGGAGATTTGTCCGATGGGGTTGTTCTTTTCAATGACAAGCTTTCTACAGAAATTGCGCGGCTGCGGAAAAATTATCCAGATGCGGACATCAAAGCTGCATACCATGAATTCTTAGCGAATCGCGGAGACTTCAACTTGAATTACGCAGCTAAGGACTTTACAGAAACCGCCGTGCAGTTGATTGAGATACGCCGCAAGCGACAAGAAAAAATAGAGCAGACTAATAAACAAATCGAAACCATAGTGGAGAAAGGACAAGCGGAATCTGAAAAGATTCTATCTAACATTCCTAAGCCAGTAGACTTTGGAAAAATTCTATGACTCCAGAAGAACTAAAAAAGCGCCCTGAAGTATTGAATATCTATCGTAGTCGCGCCAAACTCACAAAGCGTGGAACGGAACTTTTGGGCAAATGCCCCCTCCCTTCTCACAAAGACGATACCCCGTCGTTCACCGTATATCAACACGAAGGCGTATGGCTTTGGAAGTGTTTTGGTTGCCAAGGAGCTGGCAATATTTTTCAATTCATCCAGCGACTTGACAATTGTAATTTTTCCAAAGCGTGTGAAATTGTAGAAAATCTGACGGGCGCGGCAGACCAAGAACGCTCCGAAAAAGTATTTCAAAAACGAAGTGTACCGGCTGTTACGTTGTCGCTTTCCAGATACAGAAAATTTGAAGAAGCACTTGCGACAAATACTTTTGTGCAGAACTGGTTGTTGCAAGAACGAGGCATAACCTTCGATACTGCCAAGAAACTCCACATGGGGTTTGTCCAAACTTTAGATGGAATGCAAATTTATCGTTCTGGCTTGGAAGATGTATTTGACAAGGGATGGATTTGCTTACCAGCAATTGATGGCGATGAAGTTACGGCCCTAGAAGTTCGGTCGATAATTCGCAAAGAGGTCAGGAAGGTACCGGGAATGAAAACGGATACCCTGTTTGGATACCATTTAATCGACCCACTAAGTCCGGTCTACTTGGTAGAAGGTGGGTACGATATGGCCATTCTGGTGCAATCTGGATTTGCTGCTTGTAGTGTTCCCGGAGCGGAAATCAAGCCTACAGCGGAAATGCTAGAAAAACTGGAATTAGCAGATTATGTTGTATTGGCCGGAGATACGGATAAACCCGGAATCGAGTGTATGGAGCGCTTTCGTGTGGCGCTCAAGGACCGCGCTTGTGGATTTCAGTGGGCCAAACCTCATAAAGATGCTTCTGATGTATTCCTGAAGGAGATAAATCGATTTAGTGAGTCCTTTAGGACTAAGGTAGAGAGTCTTACTGCGGAAGCTAAATCGAAACCCTTTAAAGGCATATACAGCGTTCAACACAGCTTGATGACGGGCGAGCATACCAAACTCATTGATCATCCTGACCGGTTTCGGTTCCCTTGGAAGTCCGTAGACGACATGGCTATTATCTTGCCGGGCACCGTAACTACCGTGTTTTCAACAGATTCCGGCATGGGTAAATCGTCGTGGGTATTTCAAGCGACTATTCACGGAGCGCAGAAGCATAAAGAAACAGTACTCAACTACCAAGCCGAATTAACATCTCATCAAATTGACACGATTTTCACTTCACATTTACTCCATAAAGACAGACTAAATCTGGATGAGCAGGATTATAGAAATGCCGCCCAAATTCTCGGCCCCGATTTTCGCTACTACATTGGCCGGGATACTTCCCTAACCTCCATTGACCAAGTTCTGGATTTAATTGAATCCGGGATTAAGCACTTCCGACCAACGGTTGTGGTTTTGGATAATCTGCATTTTCTTTGCCGGGGTACGGGGCGGGATACCTACAAAGAGCAGGCTACGGCCATGCAACGCATTACCAACATGGCTGCGACCTACAATCTCAAATTCATTGTTGTCCATCAGGCGCGGAAAGCCGATCAGCAGCACAAAGGCAAGACCAATCACATCTCAGATTTGGACGGTACAAAGGCGGTTCAGAACGATTCGGCAACGGTATTTAGCATCCATCGCGACGAGGTTAAACACAACAAAGACCTTACGACAAACGACAACGAATACAGCCCCATTACCCAAATCGCGGTCAAGAAGTTCCGTGACAAAGGACCGGGTGGTTCTTATACGACTTTGATGTTTGCGGGGAAAGTTTGTACGTTCTCGGAGATTATCAGCGATATTAAAGCCCCGGAAATTACCTCGCAACCAGAAGAATCAATATTTTAGTTGCGTTATTGGATTATTCATGGTTTAATTATCGGATGAATGCCTATAGAATTACGCTTGCAGGAATTTTCTTAATTGCGGGGCTCGTCTACATGATCAACAAATTTCTCGGATGGGTACTGGGTGAGTGAAGCATTCGAATAAATACGCGGCGGAATCGGCCTGCGAGGTTTGCGGGGGCGTAATCCGCCACGAGACTTGGTGCATTTCACAAAGCGAGGAAGTGCGGTATATATTCGAGGCGTTTCTGGACGAGGACAAATTGAACTACGGCGGATCGTCTCAGGCTTAAATCACTAGGCGTGATCTGGCAGGATTTTAAGAAGAAGTGCGTAAAAACGTAAAGGAGAAGCATGTTTCGTAATGTGGTAGTTATTCTTGTGATTTGCGCGGCGGCTTTTGCACACGAGAAAAAGCAGTGTAAGCCAAAGCAAACCCCACCCCCAACAACGAATAATTCAGTAATCAATTCAGAAGCTACTTCTAGTGCAAACTCGGAAAGTAATTCTAGTTCTGTTTCGTCAGCAATTGCCGAAGGCGGATTAGCAGAAGCCACCGGCGGCGTTGTTAAAAACTCCGGCAATTCATCTAACACCAATACCAACGTGGCAGAAGGTGGTAAAGGCGGGGTCTCATCCGCACAACAGGAACAGCAGCAATCCAACAATAGCAGTGGAAATGACACAACCCTAAACTATAAGCAAGAACGAAACACCCCACTTGCTTACGCTCCTGAAGCAATTCCAACCTCTCCTTGCGTTAAAGGATATTCCGGCGGGGCAACTGGTCCTATGTTCGGAGCGTCCCTTGGCGGTGGCAAGGTTGACAAAGGATGCGATTCTCGGGAACTTGCGCGGCAATTTGCTTTACTCGGGAATCGAAAAGCAGCTGCTAAGGTTCTGTGCTCTACTGATGCGGCAAAACGAGCTGGATTGACGTTTGATGATTGTTTGGATTTGGAAGACGAGAAATAAATGAAAATCCCGGCCACGCAGTTGAAGGACGTAGTGAAGGTCTTAGGTACAGTTAAAACTGATTCCTTGATCTTTGCAGGGTCTCTCGCCTACGCGGTCGGGATAAATATAACAGTCGGTGTTATATGCCCGGATATGGGTACGTTTGGTGTCTCTGCGGAGAAGTTCTCACAGATTGCCGGGCGGTTGGATGACGAAATCGATATCTCCCTGCTGAATGGTCTCGGCAAGGTCGAAACAAACCCGGAGCTTATTAGCAAATTACAACTGAAACGAAAACAGTCGAAGCTGACTATTCCTATCCTCGCGACCCCGCAAATCCCAAAGATCACACTTCCCCTGAATGCAGTCTGTGTTCTGGATACGAAACAGTTCAATGAGATGGTGAATTACGCGGCGTCGGCCTCGGAGTCGGGTCAGCAGTTTTCCTATACGGGGTCTGTCCTCTTATCCAGTTCCGGACAAACGCTATCGGCCTACGGCACCGATGGCAAACGCATGGGAATCGTGGATATGCCTAGCGCCGCCCCGCCATTTTCATTCATCATGCCCGTCCAAGTCATTCAGGCCACCAAAGCTTTGCGGGGCGAGGTCGTCACGATCTACCAAGATACCACGAATCTGTATTTCAAGTCCGGCCCCGCGATTATCGTTGCCCGGCAATTAGCTAAGGAATTTCCCAACTGTAATTCCATCATTCCAAAGACATTCTCTATTATATCCAAAATAGCCGCGCAAGAAATGAAAGAAGCCTTACGTCGTATTGAACCCATCGTTGATAAAGAAAACGATAGAATTACATTGACTATTGGAAGTACCAATGTTATACTAAATGCAGTAGGAAATAACGGTTCTGGTGAGGATGCAATCCCCGCAATTTCAATAGAATCAGACCCTTTATTCGATACATTTAAGTTCGGGATTAAGCTGCATCAGTTGCAGGAATTCTTTAATGAGGTCTCCGGTGACGTTTTGCTAAACGCCAATTCGGAAGGCCAACCAATATACCTCGAAGCCGGAGCCAAAAGACTGCTATGCGCGTCGTTGAAAACGTAATCGAGCAAGACTCCCAGAAAGCCAATCGTCTGCAAGTTGAATTAACCAAATTGCTGACGGATATCGATCAGCAATCCGCGCAATTGGACAAGGATTTCGTCCGGCTCGGGGTGATGTTGCAAGATGTTCGAGAGAACAAATTATGGGAGCCGCTTGGCTACGGCGGGTACAACGCCTTTATCAAATCACTGGCGGAGAAATTCCAACACGCTGGCCGGACAAAATTATACGCAACCGCGCAAATCGCCGAACAACTCCTCGATGTCGCCGCCCCGCAAGATGTAATCGACATGGGCATGTCTAAGGCTTCTAAGCTTGCTTCCGCCATGAAGAAGGCTGACGGGAAGAAGCCAACCGACGAACTCCTCGCAAAAGCTAAGAACCCCAAAGTCACCATTCAGGAATTCGATAAGCAAATAGCCGGGGAATATGAGTTTCGCAATGAGTTTGAAACCGGTGCATGGGTGGATCTTGCCGGTTGTTATATGAGCGCCGAAGAAAAGGCAGAATGGGAACGTGCGATTAAAACAGCGTGCCTTGATGATCCACCGCTACCTATTCTTGACCGTTGGAATGACAACAGCGCCTCACACATCCGGAAGGAAATCTTGTGGCGCTGGACAGCCTCTTATTTGGCGGATAAGGAGCCCGATGTCCTCAAGAAATCGAGTGATGTGCGAGATCAATCCCTCGACCCGCAAACCGATTCGGATTTTTAAATACCCGGCTCGCGCTCTTTATTTGCCGACAGAATTGGTTGCGGAATGGCCCAGAGGCGAGGCGGTATCGGAAATACGGGCCGAGTTAGTGAGACGCAGTGGCGGAGAATGTGCTTATTGCGCGGGGCCGCTTGGCAGAGGTCATATGCACGAAAAAGAACATCGTGGGCGCGGCGGAGATATTAGCTTGGAGAACTCAATAATGATCTGTGCAAAATGTCACATAGGACCCAAGGGAGAACATAAAGATCGCGCCCCGCAGTGGAATAAATCATGACCAAACGTAAAGTAGCAGACACATACCGCCTCGCAATTAAGAAACTGGCCAACGAACAAGAACGGTTGTATCGCAAAGCCGTCAAGGAATTGGGATACAAAAACGAACCCGGCAATATGTTGTGGGACTATTTATTTAATTGTAATGATAGTAAGAAATGGCGGGACGAGTATTGGAGGGATTTGATCGAGGCCGGGGACAATGCGTAGATGCCAGCACTCGGTTTACATTCCCAGAGATATCGAGGGGGAGACTAGCCCATTTTGCTCGGGCTGCCAGCCAATCGAAGTCAAGAGAATTCAGGCAATTGTTTATGAATGCGAGGCCGATGAAAAACTGCCCGACTGCCCCATTTGCCTCAGCAAAGAATTCAATTATGTGAGTGAAGATAAGTACTATTTCTGTCCTCGTTGTGGATTTGATAGTTATACGCTATATTAAAGGAAATATATGAAATATACAGTACATGTAAAAGCTGAAGATTACATCGAAGTCGAAGCGGACTCACGAGACGAGGCGCACCGCAAAGCTATCGACGTGGCTGGATCGATTGCCAAGGTGTTTGAGTGGGATAGCGAAGTAGTTTTGGAGCGAGAATAATGGGCGTTAAAATTACAAGACAAGTCAGTGTAGAAGTAGACGGCAAGACGGTAGTATTCAGCCCCGATAAAGATAGAGTCACTGAATCCCAAACGATTGGGATAATTTGTGATTCTCCTCGATGCGCCGCCCGACACGAAAACGCGAGTTTCATTACATGGGATCATATTCGGGCGAAAGAAGATTCCTCCACCCTGCCTGATGGTTACGAAGGTTTTCATAGGATTTATCCCAACCCTTTCGACGATGAATATATTGTCTGGGTTTGCTCCCGAGAATGCGGAAAAGATTTCTATACATACTCTTATGTTAAGCCTAATACCGCTAAGAAAATCATCGCAGAGCGAGCAGAAAAACTTGTAATTAACACCGCCGCGCAAGAAGCAATCGATGAAGCTCTAGCCGAAGGATATAAGGCAAATGCGGAGTTTGACCGCCGTAGTCAGATGGTTCTGCCATTCGGGGAGCCTACTGAATTTGCCGCGCAAACTGTGGAGGCCGTCGAGGATTCGACTGGATATCCAAACTAATGAATATCATAGATCAGCTTCGCCGAGATGAAGGAGAAGTCCTTCATGCTTATACAGACAGTCGAGGTTATACCACGATTGGCGTTGGCGTGTGCATTGATGCCCGTGTTAATTGCGGAATCACTAAAGCGGAATCCGACATTTTAACGCAGAATCGCGTGGATAGAATTACCACGCAACTAGAGCAACAGCTTCCTTGGTTTGCGGAGCTGGACGCCGCGCGGCAAGGCGCTATCACGAATATGGCCTATAACATGGGCGTCGAGGGCCTTCTAAAATTCCGCCAAACCCTTGAATACATCCAGCAAGGGAATTATGAGGCGGCGGCTGCGGAAATGCTGCATTCGGTGTGGGCGCAACAAGTAGGCGACCGCGCCCAAAGATTAAGTGAACAAATAAGAACGGGTGAGTGGAAGTGATTGAGATAGACGATGTGTATGAAGATGCCGATCTTTTCGTGGTGCTTCAGAGATTGGCCGATAAATATGACAGAGCAAAGGAATTAGAGGACGATGAAATATTTGCAAGGGTCGTTCACTTTACCGGCTGGTAGTTCGAAGATTACGAACGAGATGTGGGAGAAGGCGTTCGGGCCGCCCCGCAAAGAAAAGAAGAAGCCTAAGACCAAGAAAGGTAAGTAATGCTCATCTTATTGGCGGGATTGTCCGGAAGTGGATTTACCGTATTGGCGGCGTACATTATTTATTTGCGGGGCCGTGTCGATACGGCGAATAAAGAAACCGAATCCCTGCGCAATTTAATCAAGTTGTTCTCGGAACGGACAATCGTCGCCGCGCTATCAGATGAACAAATGCGATACATCGTAACTGAGATGTGCCAGTCCGTGTCGCTGGCTATTGCAAATTTATCTGATCCGGAAAGGCTTAACTAGTGGGATGCGATTGCAAAATCGACCAACCATTGATTGACATGTTCGAGGAAGTATTCGAACTGTCTTTCGAGCAATTGCCTGATATCGAAGATTCTCTCATGCATAGCGAGGCATTTCATTTCTTGGTAGACGCAATGTTTGAGGACGAAAACGACAATTATACGGTTATGGCAGATGCTATCAGGTGTGGTATTGAGGTTGGCCGCAGATTAGCAGAAGTACGTGGTTTAGAGAAAATGGTAGGCATTAAGAAATATGACAAAAAGCGAAAAGTCAACAAGTAAAGATTTAACCGGGCAGCAGTTCGGAAAGTGGACAGTCACGGGGCCGCATACTCAGCGAAGTAGTAATGGTGGTATGTTTTGGAGATGTAAGTGCGAATGCGGCCAGAATGGGAAAATATCTAGTACTAGTCTTATTAGGGGAAAGTCTACCCAATGTTGGTTTTGTGGAAGACAAGCCACCCGCAAGCGATTTTGCGCTCAAGGGCACGATACCGAATTATGGGGACGAACATCTAGTTACTCTTGTCGGGCATGTTTAAGAGATAAACATTTAAGAAGTCACTACGGAATAACATTAGAAGAATTCTTCGTAATATATGATTTTCAAAAGGGTTTGTGTGCGGCGTGCAAAAAACCTCTAGGTGATTATAGACCGGGCAAACCCGGATATGGTAACGGATGTCGGATAGAAGTAGACCACGAGCACGGAACTAAGAAGCCTAAAAAAGATACTGTTCGTGGGCTTTTATGCGGAGGACGGTGGGCTGGTTGTAATAGAAAATTGGGCAGAATCGATAAGATTGACTGGCTAACAAATGTACTAGAATATTTAAAAGAACCGCCCGCCCAATCCGCGTTACGAAGGAAGGAAACGTAAATGATTGGCTGGATTACATTCATAAAAGCTCACGAGAGGATTTTCCTGATTCTTGCGGGGCTCGGTGTATTTCTATTCTTGTTGAATAAGTTTGAGAACCACAGACACGACGAAGCTGTGGCTGCCGCTGCCGTTGCGAAGCAAGTGTTAGATGATCAGGTAGCCAAGAACCAGCAGCTCGCCCAGCAAGTCGCCGCCTCGCAACAAGCGTACACCCAACTTGCCGCGCAAATGTCTACGCAAAATGCGTTAATTGCTACGCAAATTGCGGCGCTGAAGGACAAAACCGCGCAACAACAGAAAGTAGATTCAACTCTTACAATTGCGGAGCTGGCGGCTAGGTGGCGGACGCTGATTAGTTCGGCCAATCCCCAAGATGTGCAACCCGCCGGAGAGAATTTGTCCGTATCTGGACAAGCCGGGGTGACGACCGTACAGAACTTAGAATTGGTTGACTCGCTGCATCAGGAGGTATTGGCTGGGCATACAGTGGAGGATAATCTCAATAAGCAGTTAACGAGTTGCGCGGCGGTGAATACAACGCAGGCCGCGCAAATTCAAGGACTCAATGATCAAATCAAGAAAGCAAATGATGCATGTAAAGCAGAATTGGCCGTAGCGAAGCCAACATTCTTTGGAAAAGTTAAAACAGCATTAAAGCAGGTTGGCATCGGAATTGGTATCGGCTTCGCCCTCGGGCATAGATTCTAAAAAGGACCCAATGCAAAAACGACCTAGAATACTTTTTCTCGATCTGGAGACATTCCCCAACATTGGATATTCATGGGGCAAGTATGAACAGAATATCATTCGATTCAAACAGGAGACCTGCCTCGCAACTTACGCAGCCAAATGGCTAGATGAGAAAGAGGTATTCGCAAAGGCTTTGCCGGATTTCAAAGGCTATCGCCCCGGATCGTACAATGACGAGAAATTGGTGAAAGACCTGTGGACTTTAGTCAACGAAGCTGATATTATTGTTGCGCACAATGGAGACCAATTCGATATAAAAGTATTCCAAGCGCGATTTATCTTTCACGGGTTGAAACCTCCGAAGCCGTTTAAGACCATCGATACCAAGAAAGCGACGAAGAAGGTAGCAAGATTCAATAGCAATAAATTGGATGATTTGTCCGCGCTACTTGAGAATGAGAAAAAGATTAAGACGGACTTCGATTTGTGGCAGGGGTGCATTGAAGGTGATCCTAAATCATGGGCGTTAATGGTGAAGTACAACAAGAAAGATATTCTGTTGCTGGAAAAGCTATATCTCCGGCTGCGTCCTTGGATCAGCAATCATCCTAATTTCACTGTAGTCAACCGCGCATTTTGCCCGAAATGTAATTCAAAGAACATTCAATACCGTGGATTCACGATTACGCAGTCTCGTCGATACCGTCGCTTTCAATGTCTTGATTGCGGAGGTTGGGGTCGGGCTGTGAAGTGCGAGGATGGCGCTCGCACGACGAATTGCTAGCGAGGATTATGACTATCAAAGAAACGACAGCTCGAATTAACAAACAATTTGGAGCTGGAGCACTTATTCGTATGGGAGATACCGAGCACGTTCCGGTTCAAGTCATTTCTACGGGCATACCAAGCCTCGATTCGGCTACCGGGGTAGGTGGATTTCCTCGCGGTCGCGTGATCGAGATTTTTGGCCAAGAGGCGGTCGGTAAGACTTCCATTTCCATGTCAGTAATCGGGCAAGCCCAACGGGGTGGTGAACTCTGTGCAATTGTGGACGCAGAGCATGCAATTGATCGGGACCATGCCGCCAAATTGGGCGTAAACGTAGACGATCTTCTCATCAGCCAGCCAAGCTGCGGGGAAGAGGCTCTAGAAATTGCTAAGGCTTTGGTCGAGTCCGGAGATATTGCGGTTGTTGTTGTGGACTCCGTAGCAGCACTGGTTCCTCGCGCCGAGCTTGAAGGCGAGTTTGGTGATGCTCAGATGGGTCTGCAAGCCCGCATGATGTCTCAGGCTATGCGCAAATTGACTGCACTTGTTCACAAGTCCAATTGCGTTTTCATCATGATTAACCAGATGCGCGACCGCATCGGTGTTATGTACGGAAACCCGGCCACAACCACGGGAGGAAAAGCCTTACGCTTCTACGCGGGTATGCGTCTGGAAGTCTCAAAAGCGGGAGCAATCAAGAACGGCGAAGAAGTAATTGGAGCAAGAACAAAAGTTAAAATCCAGAAAAATAAAGTTTCGGCCCCTAGCAAAGTTGCAGAATTCGATCTGCTCTACGACCGAGGATTCTCCCGCTCTGGAGATATTTTTGATATGGCGGTTACTGCGGGGGTTGTGAGCAAGAGCGGGGCGTGGATGACTTACGGGGAAAATCGCTGGCAAGGAAGATTTAATGCTGTAGCGTTCTTGGACGAGAACCCCGCAATTCTAGAGGAGATTGAAAAGGAACTGGTATGAAACGCAAGACTATATATTTGGCAGGATTGATTTCTACTGATTATCCCGAATCTTTATTGTGGAGAATTGAAGTAACTCCCATTCTGGAGGCTCATGAGTTTGATGTTCTTTCTCCAATGCGGGGCAAAGAGAATCTTGCCCTCGAATCTCCGGACGGCGGCATTACCGATCCTAATCTCACGTCGAAGGACATCATCCTGCGAGACTACCACGATGTCGTGGCGTCCGACGTCATTCTGATGCATTTGGAGAGCTTCGGCTCGCCCCGCCCATTGCTAGGAACAATCTGCGAGCTGGCATGGGCGTGGGAGATGAAGAAGCCGATTATCGCGGTCGTCCACCCCGCAAATAAATTGATGCTCAACCATCCTTTTGTAAAAGAAGCAGTATCCCATTATCTCAATACCACGGAAGAAGCCGTTGAATTCATAGCCCATCATTTTGGGTCACCGAAACGAAGTGCTGCCTTTATCAATTAGGAGATGACGTGTCCGACGAAACAAATCCCAAGGATTTACTAGGGATTAAGAAGATATCCACCTTCGTTATACCAACAACAGCCACTTTACATTTAGCGCACGCGATGATGGATGGTGCGAGGAAATATTCAAGTTTCAACTGGCGGTCAAAGAAAGTACGGGCCAGCATTTATTTAGATGCTTTAGAACGACATGTAATGCTTTGGAAGGAAGGCGAGGAACAAGCGGAGGATAGCGGGGTTCATCATCTAGGACATGCTATGGCCTGCCTCGCAATTATCTTGGATGCTTTGGAAACCGGGAATCTTGTAGATGACCGGCCTCCAAAGGGCGAGGGATGTATCAAGCTGATGAAAACTCTCAATTCGTTAATTGCGGAGAAGAAATGAAATACGCGGAGTGTCATCCAGATCGACGCCACTACGCTTATACTTTGTGCAGACCGTGCTATAAGAATATTCACGAGCCGACAATAAAAATAGCCAAGTGCCATCCAGAGAGGAAGCACAAGGCTAAAGGATTATGCGAGGCGTGCTATTACAAGAAAAGGAATTTGACGCGAGTAAAGAAGAATAGGGCAATCAGGGAACGTACGAAGCAGAAGTATCAAGAAAATCCACTTCCGGACAAAGTTCAGACAGTCATGGATAATTGGGTGGCGAAGCTAGAGGACCCCGCATTAGTAGAGAATTTAGTACGGGGTATTTTCAATACCAGAAAACCGAGAACAGGGGTGTACAGTGCTTAATGACTTGAGTAAACGATGTCACGAAGCCAACAAGAAATGGTGGCAAGACCCCGCAACCGGGCATACAATCTCCCGTAACAAGGGAGAAATGATTGCTCTTATGCATTCCGAGCTGTCGGAAGCTCTGGAAGGCGAGCGCAAGGACTTGCCGGACGATAAACTCCCGCATCGCCGCATGGCTGAAGTTGAATTAGCGGATGTCCTGATCCGGATATTTGATTATTGCGGGGCATACGGGTACGACCTCGATGGAGCTTTCGAAGAGAAAATGTCATATAACATGAAAAGGGCTGATCACACGCATGAAGCGCGGATGCAGCCCGGAGGGAAGAAATTCTAATGTCTAAATTAAAACTAACTGAACTGCAATTGATGCGCCTGAACCGCGCATATTTTGAAACAGAATTGGCCGGTATTAAACTCAAAGAACTCATGGTAGAGAAGCAACGAGTCTTTGAGGAAATCCAGAAGGAAACTCAGAGTAATTTTCAGACATGGAACGCGGGGACCGGAGAGACTGACTACGATCTTCCGGGCGAGGCGATTGAGGTTATCCCGCCACCCCGCAAACGGAAAAAATAGCTATTTACCTTTGAATGCGGAGATGAAATCAGCGCCTTTATTCAACCCGTAGAGACCACCAGAAGCAGCCGTTACAAACCACGCAGGCCCCGTAAGATCGGGCATGGCGTGGTTTTTTATTACTAGGTATGTTATCCATCCGCAGGTGAAGCCTATCAACACTCCACCGGCCACGCGGCTGTAGCTGCCCTGCCCTTCTTCTGAAAACACGCTTTTAGTGAACGCCAGAAATGATTGAATGTATGCTTTAATCATAAGCTCCTTATTGGGAAATGGTAGCGGGTATAGTTGTCGCTCCGCCGCCAACAATTACTTTACGAGTTGACAGATTATATTCCCAATCCGTTATCCAAAGCTGATTCAGCGGAACTCCGGATACAATATTGATTTCTTGACCAATCGTACCGAACGGAGACGCAGTTAAAGGAGCCTGAATTGTCGTATGGGACATTCGTATTTGAGCTATCCCGGAGATCGATCCCACGTTTAATATTCCATTCGGAATCGTTGTTACTCCTCCATTGCTGCAATCAGAGCTATTAAATGTTGGCTGATATGGTGCGGTGTCACAAAAGGGCGTAGCGTAGGTAATTTTATTGCCGTCGCACGTCCAGTTTTCCAACATCGGGTTTAGTCCGTCGCCGAAACGAAAGAAATATGTTACCGGATGAACGGCGGAAGTAACGATGAATGTATTATTCGAACAAGAACTAGTACCATGCGCACCAATCGTCTGCTCAGGATAAACATTGACATTGTTCGTTTCTTTACCTGAACCAAGAGTCAAACCGACTGTATCATCGATGATCAAATTATTATTGAACGAAGAGTCCTTAAATTTTCCTAATTGATTGAAGAATTCTTCTCCGGCCCAAGCTACAAAAATATTGTCGTGAACATGATCATCCCACGTTCCGTAACTATTCGATGAGATGTTTACTGCTAGATGAGGGGATACACCGGAAGTAATGTCGGGTCCTCGGCCATCGCACACAATATGCCATATTTCCTCGTGCGGTCCCCCTGCCTCTATACATTGTCCTGAATCGGTTACATAACTTTCGCTAACTCTTCCCCACGCGCCAATTAGATTCAATGCCGAAGTTGAAGTAAAATTCTTTGGCCCCCCAAGCCCAACCCCCGCCGCGTACAAATGGCTCGCATCGTAGTTAATCCCCGATAAGTAGAATCCCTCATATGATCCTCCAATTGCTTTGACATGATCGACGATCAGACCATCGGTATTGTCGGCTCGAAGATTTTTGATAGGATTCGTCGCGTTTTTAACTTGACGGAGCGTTATGTCGTGTACTGATACATTGGTAATCGGATTCACAGTACCGTTATACGGCGATAACTCGGCTTGACTGCCGAAAGAGATCACCGCAAGAGATGATGTTGCCGGTTCCCAATTCTCTAGTATCGTAACATCAGTTCCGTCGCCCCAAATCGCAATATTATTATACGCCCGCGTGCATACTCCGAGGCCGAGACTTGTGAAATTGCCGATTGTTGAACACGGAAGGCTGAGTCCATGCGTAAGATACAAACCTTTTGGGATCGAGAATACGCAGCCACCACGACTCGCACAGGCGTTCATTGCATTCGTGAATGGAACGTCGTTATTCGTTCCCCATACGACTCTGCTTGATGGGGAAGAAGAATTCGAAGCTTGGACCGCGAGAGTGACTTGAGTACCGCTCTGAACGCTTAAGATCGTCGTGGCTAGGGGCTGAATGAAACCATTTAGCGTTGCACCGCTGTCATACACAGAAATTACTTTATTAACGTCCGCTGTGACGAAATGGGAAGCTTTGCAAGTCAGCGTTGTAGATGAAGCAGCCATTGAACAGTCGGTAGCAACTTGACCATCCGGTTTGGCTCCATAACTTCGTACATTGATAACATTGGCTCCAGTGTTCGCAGTCTGAGCCATGAGACACGTAGCGAAAAATAGAATTAATCCGTATTTAATAGCGGTAGTCAATGACAAGCGTGTCTCCTTGCTGCGGAGTGAAGTTCAAGATAAGGATGTTATTCTGAACCGAATATTGCGACGGGTCTTGACGGCCTGAATTATAATAAACTCGAACTGATCCTATCGACGGTATATTAGCTAATGGAAAATTCGTTGTTATCCCATCAATTAGTTCTGACAAGACTTCATTGTCAACCGGAGTTGATAGGACAATGAAGGTCTGATCCCCGTTATGAACGATCTGACTCAACGCGGAGATTCCACTATTGTTCACATTGTTTCCAATTTTATATGCAGCTCATAAATCATCTGACCCGGAGTGTTAGATGTGTACCCGTATTGATATTGGATAACGGTGCCGTTTTGAGCATAAATGACAATTTCTCCACCTAATGCCGTTCCAGTTGTATTCGCCGCCGAAGTAACACTATTTCCTGATACAGTTGTTTTTGAAACACTATCTGTGGGAGACGTGTATAAAATCTGAAACCCGCTGCTTCCTCCCAATGTAGACGATACACCGTCCGCAGTAGTAATCGCTGCCGACCAAGAAATACGGTACATGCCCGTTTGGGAAGCGGTCGCAATCGTCGTAGCAGAAATAGCGGCAGATTGTGCCGTAAGATTTACGGAGGCAACTTCAAATGGCGAAGCAAGGACAGGAACCCGTTGCCGGTCCATCGGGGTAGCTGCTGGGCTCAACACAGCTTGAAGAGAATTTGCAAGAACTTGCTGCCCCACCGCGCTAGGGTGATTTGACGCACCCGCGTTTATATTTGCCGCGAGTGTTCCATTGAACGCACTAGCCGCGTCAACGACAACAACGTTAACACCATCTCTTGCTAGCTGACTGGAAACAATATTGATAATATTATTATAGGGAGCTTCTCCGGAGCCCGTTCTATTTGCCGCCTGAATTGCATTTACAACATATGTGGACGGCCCAGAGGGATTGAAAGCGTTACCCGCGTTCGCGGTCAAGCCGCCATTCCCGGCAATAAAACTAATCCCGCCGTTGTTTGTTCCGGAAGCGTATGTAACCACTACGGTGTGCGGCCCCGGAAACAATCCGCCGATCCTTATAGCATAAGGCCAATTGAATGAGCTGAGAGGGCTGGCATTTGCGCCTTGATTGACAATATTTCCGTAATTTATTCCGTCAACGGTCACAGATAATGTAGAATCGTTCGTTTGTTGAGTCAGTCCGCCAACATAAACTGCCGAACCGTTAACAGTTGCGGTAGCAGTCGCCCCGATAGTACTTGTAAATTTAAAAGGTTGGCCAAATACCGTAGTACTACTCGACCAATTTACATAAGAAATAGCGGCATTATTTGCCCAGAATTTATTTACATCAGGAAGTCCGGCGCTAACTAGAGCATACAACAATCCGGCCTGATATTGCGCCTGATAACTGACGGACGATCCTCCGGTAAAGGAGTCGTTTATGCCGGTCTCAACCACATTTATGTTTCCAACAGCTTGGGTAATTCCATTGATACTTGTAATTTGATCGGCGATGCCGCTTCCCGAAATTGCATTATTGGTGCCAACCCATCCATTTTTGGCGCACGTTAACGCGAAATAATTTTGTGTTGAAGGACTTGATAGACCAAAACCAACAGTGATCGACGACCCAAATCCATTAACAGAAGTGGCGGAATTCGCCGGAATCGAACCCGTAGACAGTTGTAGACCGGATGTTGATGAGAGAAGTCCCGAACCAGTAATAGGAATTTGTATCGTCATTAGCCTAGATATTTCGCTCGTGCTCTATACGCAAATTGCATTGAGGTTGCTCCGGATGTGGCGTAGGGGGTAACTTGGCCAATGTCGTATTGAATATTAGTTGAGGCTTTTGCATTTACCACAAATGTAAACTGTTGGAAGGTTGATGTGGTATTGCCTGTACTTGACGCCGTCGCATTTACTGTAATTGTGGCCGAGGAATCTTGATCAGTATAGATAAGGCGAGAATCCGGCAAAGTGGATGAATTTGTTCCCGGCTGCGATACAACAATATAAACAGTTATTTCGTAAATACCGGTTCCGGAAGCGGGGACCGCGTATAATGTCGTTGCCGCTACATTCGCCCCTTGCGCAGTAAGATTCGCTTGTCCGTATATGGATGGAATGCCGTTTGCAACTGTTGAAATATTATTATATTTGGTAAGAGCACCCTGCATCTGAACGATGCCAAGTTGACTCTTATCCGCTGCTGCAGCGACGAAAATTGCCCAAGTATCTGGGTTATTGCCCCCTCCGCCTGTTTGATCTTCTATCCGAAGACCGTAGTTGTGAGAAACTACCGCAGCGGTTGAGGGACTGGCAACACGAATTCCATAATTATTTGTAACAGTTCCGGAACCCGCCGCTCCGGTACTCTCAATTAATATTCCTGTTACGCTTGTGGCAGGGCCGCTACCCGTATTTTGGGCTGAATAAAGTAATCCCGCTATAGAGGCGACGCTACCTGAACTGTCGTTGAACGCGCCTCCAGTTACGCCAATAATATTTGTAACAGCCCCACTACCAAGATGATCAGCTTCAACTAGCTGCGCGACAATTTGACTAATTGCGTGAGTATTAGTGGATTTCGAAGAGGCGATGTTCCATAAGGCGAAATATGTATTACTACTATCAGCCGATGGATTTGCCTCGATGCCACTAACTAATGTTGCACTTGTATTATTGGGCAACGAAGACGATGATATACTTTGAGTAACATCGAGGATTGATGTACCGGTCGGGCCTGAAGTTTCGCCAGAAATAGGATCAATTTGACCCGGAGTATTACCCGGCCCAATTCCTACGCCTCCAACTGTGTTCACACTTTTGTTGAAAGCAAAATTTGCATTGCCGCCGAACGAACCCGAATCGTTGAATTGTATTTGAGTATTTGATCCACTGGGAGTTCCACCGCCGCCTCCACTCGCCAAATTACCCTGTCCAGTTCCGGACGAATCAATCCAGCCAACAACATCTCCTTTAATGTCCTTAATTTGAAGGGCATCTTGGTCAGAAGTTGTTACTATCGATTGCTTTGTGAATGGTTTTGGGGTTGCCATACTAATTAGGATTACCAATAACGAGATAGTTAAACGTAGCGGCTCCGCTAGGAGCGTAAGTTATCGTAAATCCTGAATTCGATTGAGAGGTAATGATGGCAGACGTGATTCCAGCAGTAGTAGGAGTGATCACGATGGCAGGAGTAGATGTATAATTGGTGGTAAACGTGGCAGATACCGTTGTGCCTGAACCGGAAGTGAGGGTACCGGCCATATCATTGTTAGCCGCTTGGGTACGGATGTGTGCTCCTTTCCCTTTGTTAAATAGGAAATCGCCGCCGCCCTGAAACTGCCACAGGATCGAGCCACCGGAGGCAAGATTGATGTTGCTGGCGGAATTGAGGTTCATCGAGCCGCCGCTCTGCGACATGCCTATGCTCGTTGAATTCGTGAACCCGTAAGTCGGAGTGGTCAGCCCTCCATCGGGTCCGGTTAAAATATTGCTTACTGCTACGGGATTGTTAGAAGTACCCGCGACTGCCGGAGCAGTGAATGTCGCGGTTCCGCTAGTATTACCCGCCAGCGCCAACACACCATTTCCACCGCCAATCACACCGACAGTGAGCTTGGCCGCACCATCTGTGGTTAAAAAAGTCTGAGTAGAAGTTGCTTGCCCACCCCCGCCAAGAACCACTGCATTCGAAGTCAACGATGCAGCAGATGTAACTGCGGTCGGAGCGGTCAATGCCCCAGTGGTCGCATTCAGGACAATTGGCGCAGATGCGGTAACAGCAAATGTTCCCGTTCCCGTTGGCAACGTTAGCGTCGGGGTCGCCGCATTTGCGGGAGCGGTAATTGTATATTTACCCGAAGCAGTGGAAGACGCCAAAGCTATGGAACCAGTGGACGTACCGGGGATTCCCAACACAGGCGCGGTCGTATAAGCAGGAGCTGCAGACGACGTAGTATTATTTCCTAATACTGTGCCGCCCCCCGCGTTTGCGAGAGTAGGGGCCAAAGTACCGGAAGTCGTTACCGGAGAACCGGGAACTACAGAATTAAGTACGGTTCCGTCCCCGGTCATGGACACGGACGTTACGGTGCCGCTTCCTCCGCCCCCGCCGCCAGAACCCGGAGTATTTCCAGTAGGAACAGTATATTGTTTGTTCATATCTAGAACGTCTCCAGAATCGTGACTACTTCGGAAGCACCGCTAGTGATTCCGTAAACAGCCTGTGTGGTTGCGAACCCAATACTTGCGCCCTTCGTACCAGTCAGAAGATGCCCTGTCGATGTAGTGACATTCGACTCGCCTAGATAAACGTCCGTGGTGCTGGTATTTACAACTTGAAATCCAGATCGCGAGGCATTTGCTGCCACTAATTGCGTGGCGGTTCCGGTAACAGTAACTTGCGTACATTTAAACGGATAAAACTGATAGCCCATAAAATTGGTCCTTTTTAATAGTTGAAAGAATGAGTTTTGTGTGGTATAATTAGCGGTATGAAAAGAATACCGTTAACGCAAGGCTACGAAGCAATTGTTGATGATGAAGATTATGAACGAGTGTCACAATACCACTGGTCTGTGCTAATCGCTCCGCACAGCAGAATGATTTATGCTCATCGCGGGCAATACATCAGTCCCGGCAAGAAGAAGGAAATTCGACTACACAGATTTATTATGAACGTAACTGATTCTCGTATTTATGTTGATCATATCAATCATAATGCGCTGGACTGTCGAAAAGAGAATATGCGGCTCTCCAAAGCGCACGAGAATTCTAGAAATAAACGGAAAACTAGATCAAATACCCACTCCAAATTTAAAGGCGTTACGCAACAGAAGGGCAGATGGCGTTCCGTTATTTGGTTAAACGATGGAAGTAAAAAGAATCTGCATCTTGGATATTTTGATAATGAGGTTGACGCCGCCCGCGCCTATAACGAAGCTGCAATTAAATATTTCGGGGAGTTTGCCTGCCTCAATAAACTATAGTTTGTCCAGATGTGGACAATTAAGAATCTTTACGATTGTGTGCGGCTTGCGCGGTCAGCCAAGCTTCCCATCTAGTTTCTTGCCGTTGTAATGTTTCATCGATGGAATTTAATGAGGCTTCCATATGCGGGAAGTGATTTGACGCCATTGAATTTACGTTATCTTCTACAACGGCTGCGCGATGTTGCATTTGATCCAAAAATCGCGCAAATTTATAAACAGCAATACACACTGCGGGCCAGCCAATCAACTGAATATGATCGACTGCCCACGCAAAAGGGGTGGAATCTTGCATGGCCAGAATATCCTTAGGATTGATTTATCGGCCTCGCAGGGGATTTGGGCCGTAGAGTCTTATGGTTCGAAGAACGGACAAGAAATACCCACACCGTCGGTATTCGGCAAGTGTGAGGTCACGGTTCCGAGAGTTGCCGGGAGCACTCCGAAGGATGCAGCGTTCGCCGCCGTCCCGTATCGAACTGAGTTCGTGTTATACATGATCTCGCCGTGTTTCGTATCATCAGACGGCTGGATACCTAACACCGTGCAACCGGAGTTCGTAGTCGAGGATTGAGCAAGCCAATATACTCCGGGGCTCAGTGTCACGGGGCTACCAAGAGTATTTGTCTGTATGGTCGGAGAAGTAGCTATAGCAAATGTGCCGGAATCCAGTAACTTGTTTCCGGACATATTATAAATACCGAATGTGATCGAATTCGCCGCTACGTTGTTCGAAACCGCAGTGCTGATATTTCGAATCGTGATAGAGTACGCGAGAACGAATTGCGTGACGCGAACTTGGTTATTGGCGTTCACAACTGTAGCGGAGGTAACGCCAATTTGATCCATCTGTGACCCGTCTATGAATAGTCCGGGTCCGAAAAATCCGCCTTGTCCCGCAGTAGCTAGCGAGACTCCGGTGGCAGCCCAAGTGCCGTCGCCCCGCCAAAAGGTAGAAGACGTTGCGCCTGTTCCAGAATTGAAATCATTGACTACGAGTGTTCTGAATGTTGGCGCGGCGGCTGCGCCACTACCCGGCCCCGCAAATAATGTATTGGCCGTCTCATTAGCCTTTGTAACTGTTATAGTTCCGGAACTCGTAACAGGGCTTCCGGAAACCGTAAATTCGGCGGGCATGACGAGGCCGACGCTGGTTACTGTGCCACTACCGCCCCCACCAATTAATCCACCGGGCGGATTGACGGGAATGATCGTTCCTACGTCTAAGGGGTTCGGGGAGGCCGTTAACTGCCAGTACTGCGGGTATTTAGAGGCTTCCGTGCCGTCTTGCTTGAACCAGCGAACGATGTAGAAGGTGCCGCTGGGTAGAAGATCGGCATTATCCCATAGCAAAACCGGTGGATTGCTGGGGATACTGCCATTTATATCAAGATTGATTGTTTTCTTAAGCGCTCCGGAAACAGTTCCCGGATCAGTAGTTTCCTTAGCATCGTGGCTCAATTCCAGTAAAATATATCCAAAACTCAGTGGCGAGCCAAACTCGTCCTGAAAGTGTCCGCCGGTGAGCTGGAGATTAGGTACGGGCATATTTATCCGAAATAGAATCCATATGAATTATTGCCACTACTGCTCGGTACGCTGGGTAAAAACGCAATAGCTGCCGCGCCCCACTGCGTTTCGGTTCCTCCAGAGAAAGCAGTAGCTATTGTTCCTGCGGTTACGTTTAAAGCATACTGCACTTGTCCGAACTGAACTGCGACGGGATTTGGTCCTAGAGCGTATCCCGACCCCGCAGAGATCAAACCAGTTTCCCCAGCATAAATAGCCACTAATAAATCTGAAGCTGTAGTGGTAAGATTGCCGGGATTGGGAGTACTCGCCGCCCCGGACGTGTTACCGCTATTATCCACACCGCCTGCCCCCGCAGTTTGAGACACTCCGGAGAATTCAAATAATGCAAATTCTACTGTTTTAGTTCCACCATTGCCGCCGGAAGCATAGCTAAAAGTTGTCGCGGTTCCAGAAGAGATGGCAGGGGCATTAGGAACTATTCCAATAAGCGTTTTTCCCTTCCAAAGAGTGCCGCCATCCGCGCCTGCGGAGCCGCCGAGCTGTGTCCAAAATCCCGCACCTTGTCCAGATGTGGATAAAGTGGGTGGTCCCGGTTGAGTTGCATTACTGCTAGTGAACCAGCACGCGGCCATAAGAAAATTGCCGCTTGTTGTATTTGAAGAAAAATTTCCAGTACAAGATATGCTGCCGTTACTTGAGGATGTGGTATGGCCGCCGAGCGTAGATTGTACTAGGGCGATACTCACGGAATCGAAACCAAAATACTAAGATTTACGCGGGTCACCGTAGAGGCCGAATTGACATTTATTTGGAGTTCGTCACCCTGTGCGAGAGCCGTCGTCCAAACACTTAACGCAAGGTTCTCATTTTTCTGCGCCGAACTTAAAGTTGGCTTGTCGGTCGAGGCAATACTGACAGTCGTAGGAAACCCCGCATACGTCGAGCGCAAAACGTCTATTACACAGGAGCCAGATTGATCCGCTGTTAAAACCCACCCGGTCACCGTACAAGCGGTCGGAACTGACCACTGTCCTTTTGCGCCGGTTGTAATCGCAGAACCGCCGCCATCAACTTGAAAATTGAACGATGCAACTCGTGTCGCCGCCGCTACAATCGGAATACCGCCCGGCGGATTAGTAGGAATCAAAGTGCCTACGTCGGTTGGATCGGTGGATATCACCCAAAACTGCGGTCCAAAAGCGTTGGTGCCGTCGCTCTTAAAGCCCCGAACAATATAGTAACTACCTGCGGGTGTAAGCAACGAATTAATAAACAAATACGTTGGCGGATTACTTGGAATATTTCCGTTAGTATCCAGCGTGACAATTCGCTTGAGCCCCGCAACCACTTGCTCAGGAACACTGCCTAAATTGCAGTCATGGCTGAGTTCAATAAGCAGGGTGCCATTAGAAAGCGGGGAGCCTTCTAGGTCCTGAAACAATCCACCCTTAATCTGCGCCATGCCCGTAGGTGTCGCCATTTAGCTCCAGAACGTCAATGAATTCATATCTGCTACACGGGTATGATTAGGTGACCGCGCCACATTTTCTAGGAACCACTCGGAGGTTATATTATTAAGGTCTGCCCAAAACAGTGCCGCATTCGTATTGTCTTTGGCAGTGCCATCGAACACGCCATCGATTTCTGCGAGTACTCTCAAAAAATCCCGGTCCCAAGCATTCGGAAAGCCAATGGGTTGTTCCAAAGTTGCGGAGCATTTATAGATGTTCTGAATAACGTCGAACCAATTACCCCAGCCCTTTTTAACTCTCGTAGCGATCACCTGCGCGATCAAGAGACTTGCGGCGTGGCCACCGTAGGTCCTGCCGTGTCGCCAAGCTGTCAATGCTAGCTGACCTTTGATTAGGTCTGCGTAGCGACTGCTGCCTACCGTTTGTTGCGGGGCGGTACTGATACCGTAATTTCCCAACGAATATCCCATTATTTCTTCACATGCTTTGGCAGGTGCTTGCCACGAGTTGCGTTATCCCATTCTTTCAATCGCGAGGCCCCGAGTACGGATGGATGACTGTGAAGATAGCCAGCTTGAGCCTGCGAAACAAACGGATTGCTGGGCACCAATCCACCTTTCGACGGGTCGGCGGCAGCGGGCATCGGCCCTTGTGCGATCTCGACGTTTTTACCGGTGAGACGAGACTTAACTTTCTGATGTTCGTGTGTATAATCCAAGGGCTTTACTTCAGTATGCCCGGCACATTGATCGTATACACAATTGGGATCGCTGCATTTCATTGTTCTTCTCCTATTGGTGCGGGTTCGCTCAAAGGTTGCGAGGCCCCTTGCATTACACTGCTAAGTCCGCGTCCGGCCTGCTGTTTGATTACGGTGCCGAGAGCTTGTCCAGTTCCGGACTCGGCGGCTTTTGCAACTTTTCCCGCCAATCCAAGACTTTTCCAAACTGCGGGGTGATTGGCAACGTAATCTAGCATTTTCCGTCCGCCCTCAAATCCTCCGCCTTCGATTGTCAATCCTAATAAAGTTCCAACTCCTGCGCCTATAGGATGAGCGATGGGTCCAGAGATGGCAGACAACACACCTAAACGCATCAATCTCTGAACTTGAGCGGCGCTTTTGGTATCCTGCATTAGCTGTTGGATAGCGGTGTCGCCAATCTTAGAATCAAAGAGACTGTTCTTGGCTTCATTTGGTAACTTTGCCCACTTCTGGACAAGAGCTGTCGGATTCAATCTTCCATTTGGAGAAGCATCTTCTAGCATCGTACTGAAAACATTTTTACCAATATCTTTAGCCCCGTCATCGCCCAACAGTCCAGTCAAGGCTTTAACCTTGGCTCGGGCATCACCACTCATGAGATACTTGCCAATGTCTTCTTTGGTCCCTGTGCGTAAAACATTGGCTGTCGCATAAGCAATGCGATCCTCTGGTTTTCCAGACGGAGTGAAATATTTGATTTTGTTTTTGTAGTCTTTTCGAAGTGCCGCGTAATCGGATTTAGCAGCAGTATCCCCAGATTGATCTGCCAACTTTCCCAAAGTATCGTCCACGGAAGGTAGCAATTTATAAAGCGTTCGGGCATTAGGGTCGCCGGGCGGGTAAGAATCCGCCAATTTTCTAACGGCTTGCCGGAAATCAACTAAATCATTTACTTTCCACGCCTGCCCTTCTTGCGCAGCGGCCTTATCAAGCAAAGCCTTCACTGGTTTGTCCATTCTTTCGCCAGCGGCTTCTTTCGCAGCAGCCACCAACCCGTGCTCGGCTGGTTCGGGAGCCTTAATCAATTCTTTTGCAGTAGCGGCGATAGGACTGTCCGCATGAGGAACTTCTTTATCGCCCAAACGTTCGGTCAAATCTTGAATGCCCGCCTCGAACTTCGTGTGCATGGATTGCTTGGCGGCATCTACGGCGTTTTTAGCACCTTCGGTTACTTCTTCCTTGGATGGTGCAGCTTCGGCAACCTTGCCGAGTGTTTCTACGGTTTGTGCGGCTTTGCCGCCTTTTTCAAGAAGGCTTCCGGCACCTGCCCCGACTGCGCCAAGAACACCGGAAGTCCCGGCCATCGTTGCGCCTTCTTTGGCGGCCTCGTCAACATCCCCGCCAGTCTTGGCAAGAGTCTGCGTTCCTTGTACCGCTCCTTGCCGCATAGCCTCGCCGACAATTTCAGTAGCCTTTGGATAGTTCTTCATGGCATCCGCGCCAATCTGAACAGCTTTCATCAATTTCGGGGATTTCTCAAACATTTGAGCAACGCCAGAGGCGGCCTTAAGTTTATCCGCCAACGACAAACCTTTTAGAGCCTCGTCGCCCAAGAGAAATTCAGTCAGCGTTTCCCCTCCGTATCCAATCCGCCCCGCAGTATTATTAGTGGCTTGCTCTTTATTGTGCTGGACGGATTTCTCTACGGTGTCATAGGGATTCTGATCGGGTCCTAGTTTAGGAAGACCGAGAGCATCACCTAATTTCTCGGAAACGTAACTTGTACCGGGAATGTGGCTGCCGATCTTGCCCAGCCCCGCAACTGTTTCAGCAGCACCAGAAGCAATTCCCTGCCCCATTCGTTCTAAGAATGGTGCTTGCGGGGCGGCGGGTTGTCCGGATGTGGACTGATCAAGACCGGCAGATAAATCTATACCGGACCCCGCATCTTGTTTGGGAACCAAACCCGCCGAAATATCAATTGGCTGTGGTGTCGGAGTAGCCATTAATTTGTGACCTGATATCCTTGAGCTTGCGCGGCGGCTTTAGCAGCATTCGCATCGCCGGTAGGATTGGCTTTCTGCCACGCGCTGAGACTAAATGTATGAGATTGCGGGGCTGCTGGCGGATTCTGTGCGCTCCCTGCCGACGTGCCATATCCGATATCTTGCCCAATGATGCCTTTATAGGCTTTTTGTGCTTGCGGCGAAATCAAATTATTCAATGGAGAAACCATCCCCGGAGGAGAGCCATTATCCCATTGAGACTGCAAAGAATCGAATTGACCTTTGAGTAGTCGGGCAACTTCTTGAATATTATCTTTCAATTTACTAGGAACATTGGTATTCAACTTATCTTTCCAACCTTCAACTTCATTTTTATCGGCTACACCCGCTTTATACGCTTTTGCTAGTTCTTCTCCGACCGCATCTTTTGCCACGTTTAGACGATTCGCTTGTTGACGAGCAGAAGAACCGAACGCTCCGATTTGAGTTAAATCCTTTAATCCGCCAATGGTAGAAAGGGCACTGATATTGTCATTTGCCTCCTTCAAGTGTTCCATTGCTGTGCTAAATGCTCGGGTACCTTGAGCTTCTTTGCCCGAAGTAAATCCCATACGAGTTTTCTCGTATATTGGAAAACGAGAAGCATCGAATCCCGGATGAGTAGCATCTCCGGGGAAAGCATTGGCGAGGATTTCTAAATAATTCTGACCTACCGAAGTACGCAGGGCTTGAGCAGTATATGGAATGGTTCCTTTGCCAATCAAACGCACTGCGTTTTGTTTTTCCGAAGGTAAGCTATTTATATACGTATTATCGATACCGTTCTCAAGTGGGCCGTGTTGAGTATTTGCGGGCGCGGCTTCGGCTTTTTTCTTAGCCAAATCTAGTTGCTTAATTTGGCCTTCGAGTTGTTCGTTAGTTAGTTGCTGAGATTCTTTCTTAGCTTTTGCTTTTCCAGTTGGAGTGCCTTCTTCGGCGTTGATTCGTGCGGTTTCCGTAGCTGCGGCTTTTCCAGCAGCGATACGATCCTCGCGTTTTTCCTTGAGACCTTCGAGTTCGTCTTTACCCACCAAACTACGCATAAGCCCCGCAGCTTGAGGATTCTTTGCCTGAAGGTTATTAATCTGATTGTCGATTTCTGTAGAGGAACCATCGTTGTGGTAGGCTTCAATGGCGGGCAATAATCCCGGATTCTCTTTGATCTTGTCCACTACATTAACTTTGCCCGGTCCAATGGCCTTATCAATCTCATTCTGCGTCTGATCAACGAGGTCCATACGATGATTCATTTGGGCCAGAACTGCGGAAGAAACGGTTGCACCTTCAGGAATTTGTGTAGACGATCCCTGCTTCTGAAGGCCGTATTTCACCATCTTGTCATATTTTTCTTGCGTAAGCGGGGCCTGCGTAGTTCCGTCGATAACGCTGTACGTCAGTTGAGAAAGCGGAACGCCATTTTCGTCCGTCGCCCGCGAGCCATCCGGTTTGAAGACAGCAACTTTACCATCCGGCACTGCGATATATTTGGACGGATCGTAACCTTTCTTCATCAATTGATCGGACGGAACGTCTTTGTCTTTAACCGCTCCAGTATTAGCCCACTGAGCCAAATCATCGGCATGATTGGAAACGATTTTATCTTTCTGTTCGTCGTTTTCCTTGCCGATAGCGTAAGCAGATTTCATGGCGTCGAAATTCGCCTTCATAATCTGCGCTTGGCGGACTTTGGCCTGTTGCTGGCGCTCAAAATCTTCCTTAGCCATTGCTTGGTTCTGTGCCTGAACAGCATTGCGTTGCTGTTGTGCGGCGGCGAATCCAGCGGCGGCGGATCGACCTTCGCTTCCGGGACCGCGCTCCCCCGCGCCCGCGAACATTCCCGTGAGGGCACCGGCTAGGATTCCCTTAGCCAATTGGCCAGAAGTTTGAGGAACACGGGTAACCGACATCGCCCCAGTTTGTGGATCGACGGAATATTGCGTTTGATCCCCGCCCCCCAGAGCGTTCAAGAGATTATGAAAAAGATTCGCCTTTGGATGCGCGGCTACGACCTGAATGGGCGGACCCTGCGGCTGGGCAGGCGGAGCCATCGGCGCGGCAGCGACCGGAGGTTGTCCAGAACTGGACTGATCCGGTTCGGGAGACTCGTCTACTTCTGGTGCTTCTATTACCTGATCATCATCTGCCATAATTATCCTGTCGATGAACCTACGTCGCCCCAACCACCTGAATCCGACGGAAGGAATCCTCCTCCGCCCCCGCCACCAGAGCCGCCGCTACTGCCCTTCATCAAGCCGCTAGTAAGTCCACTGGTGATCCCCCCGAGCGCCCCGCCAACGACATTCATCCAAGAATTGTCTTGCTGAGCAATTTGATTTGCCGTATTTGCAGTCGCCGATCCTGCTCCAGTAACCGAATTCCCCGCACTTATGGCAGGATTAAATACATTGGGAGCACCGGATAAAATTCCAGCAGCTGACAACCAATTTTGTCTGCCGACTTGGGCATTTTGTAGATTAATATTTGACAGTTCGTTGGCGGTTTGGCCAGCTCCAGCTTGTGCAATATTTGCTTGCAACTGAGCAGTAGTGCCACTTGGAAGTAAAGCATTTCCTCCACCCGCTGCGGCAGATCGTTCTCCGGCGGCCTGTGCAGCATTACGATAAGCCTGCCCGGTCTGCGTAATGGCTTGAGATTGAAGATTAGCCAATTCCGGTGCGGTAAATCCGTTTTGACCGGGACCGGCTGCGGCAATTGGTTCAAAACCAGCGGTTAAGCTATTGAAAATATTTGACGAATCCCCAAATATTTGTTGAGCGCGATTGCTTAGACTATTTAGATTGTCAAGCTGCTGATTATAGATTTGCTTTTGGTCGGTTCCGGCTCCACAAGCTAATTCAGTCAATCCGTCGTACCAAAATCCTTCTTTCTCAAGGACTTGGCCTGATACCATATCGACGGTTATTGTTGTATAAATATATTGCATTATCGCGCCTTATGTGATATCATATTTGGATGATTAAGCCAGTTTGGAAACCAATTCCCGGATATGACAAGTTTTATGAAGCATCCACTGACGGGCATATTCGTAGAATAGGAAAATCTCAAGTTCTAACTCCATCTACAAACAATATTGGTTATCATCGTGTTTGTATGCATGTTGATAATGGAAAACAAATTAACAAATATGTGTCACGATTGATCGCCGTCACATTTGTTCCTAATCCGGATAACAAATCAGAGGTAAACCATATCAATGGAATTAAAACAGACAATCGAGCATGTAATTTAGAATGGTCAACTCGTTCGGAAAACGAGACCCACGCCTACCAAACGGGCCTCGCATCTGTTGGATCAGCACACAGCCAATCAAAGATATCCGAAGAGGACGTGAAGCGGATTCGACAGTTGCGAGCGGAAGGTTATTTACTTCGCCAACTGTCTTCAATGTTTAAACTTAGCGAATCAACGCTCAGTTCAATTTGCCATCGGCAAATATGGAAACACGTTGATTAAAAGGTTTTCCGATAATCAGGACAAACTGTAAATCCTAATTTTTCACAGAACCGAATCAGCGCTTTTGACGTACTGTCAAAAACTAATTCACTAAAACCTTGTGCTTTTGCTTGATTCACAACTTCCGGTAAATTGGCCGAAAGCATTTTCTTAATTCTATCTTTCCCAGCAGTGGGTGAAAAATCGATATCGAGGCGAAGGGACGATGAATATCGAACCACGCAGACCGGACCTTGTTCATCAGAATAAAGAATAGTTTTCGTACCCGGCGTATAGTAAAAATCAGGTGTACTATTGCTGTGATCGGGCTCCGCCGCGATCCATTCGGCCAATAATGCTTTATCGTTCTCGTCTAAGGTTCTTAATATCATTAGGATTGTAAGGGGATATACGTAATGGTCGCTGTTATAGCGACGTTCGATAAACTTAAATTAGTAATAGTTACATACACGACATTGCCTTGTGGATTGTCACCATTCGATCCATCGGTATTCGTATATTGGAATATCGTAGGAGCTGAGTCGATTTCAACATCCGAGATAATTCCCTGCCCCGTTCCTAGCCCTACCGGAATTCCTAAACCGCGTGATAAATCTGTAGATTGCGCGGAAGACGTAGAATACAGCCGGACCCGGCAAGCATTATTGACGGCCAAGGTATACAATAAAAATGACTTCGCTAACAGAATCGTGCCTTGAAACGTATTCCCTGAAATGATAATGGGAGTTGTTATCGAGGCTGTCTTTGAAGTCGGAGGATTGCCGGGCGTCGTAGAGCCGCCTGAACTAGTTGCAGTAATGACGGCGGTTGTAGTTGTAGACGATCCTTGCGAAGTAACCGGCGCGGCCAGTGGTGCGCGAAATTGAGGAACCTTGCCGCCAACGTGGAAATCGATGATGTTGTTGGTCGAAGGAAAAATGCCCGGCAAATTAGGCAGAGAACAAATCTGGATTACATTGCGAGGCGGGAGCATGTATTCTTCTATCTGGTGAGCCGGAGTAGAAGGGTTATCCTGCCGCGTATATCCAGATGTATCTCTGTTAATTGCTTCTTGGATCGTTGCCATTATTGCTCCACGAGCAACGCGCCAAAGACGGTGCAGCTTAAGATTTCGTTTTGCACATTTTCCGCCGGGAAATCGATCCTATACTGCATTGACCGACACACCGCTGGTTGTCCAGTTTCGGACAAATAGAATCTCTGTTGATAAAGAGAGGCACTAGGATGAGTTGTCGGTGGATCGTACACCGGGTTATTAATCGGCTCGAATGCTCCCGTGTAATAAGGCACGGCCTCGTCGAACACTACACTAATCGACGGTGGGGTTCCGATTGCCACTGAATCCACTGCCAAGAACATCACTTCGGCGAGCTGTCCGGGATTCGCCAGCACATGACTGCCGACCGTCGCAAACCACGAATAGTTGCTGCTATTATCCTGAAATGAACTGATGCTGCGATTCAGAATAGGACCGGAGGTCGTTGGTCCCAACAAAAGATTATGCACGCCCGGCGAGGTTTCAATTGATTGGACCGCCTTCGCCCCGCCAACAATGGAGGCAAAAGGTGACCATGTGATTCCCTGCTCCGGTGAAGGAGTTGGGCTGACTCGGTACCATCCAGTCGAACCATTAGAGATGAACCACGCCGAATCTTCCCCAGAAGAATGCCACGTAACATACGCAGCAGTAGGACTGATCGACGTAATTACATTGCCAATCGTAAATCCAACGTCTGACGGACCCGAGGACGGATTCAGAATAACGAATCGCTTATCAGACGTGTAGAAACCCATATCCGCGCCATTAATATCAAGCGCGTTGTAGTTCAATAGACCAATGCCCTGTAAATACGGATACGCGGGCTGAATTGGGTTGCTGGCGGTTCCCTGCCCGATGATTACGTATATATCGGACACCGTAAATACAAACAACCCGGCAGTAGTCGGAACAAGTCGTCGCACCAACGAAGGAAATACTTGGGTATTCGCTGGGGCAACACCTTCGATTCCGTTTCCTACGGGCGCATCCGGTCCAGAAGTCCAATAAACCGTGTTTCCGACGCTGAAGAAGATGCGGCTGAGATGGTAGGTTAGATTTTGAGCGCCATTCGCCGGAGGGGTGTTCTCGCCCGCAATCGGAGCCTCAATTAAATTGTTCAGCCCCGTATCCGGGGTGCTATCTACGTATCCATTCTGAAGATATTGAGAAAGAGGAACGGTATAGATCGAATTTCCAGTTCCGGGAATGAGGAACGGCGTGGTTTGCCCATCCGTTGTTCTGAATATGGCGACCCAATCGGATTGCGGATCGATGTTTGCGGTTGCGGGCAGCCCGCCGGTAATGGTGATTCCCGAAGCTCCGATGAAATTGCCTGTCGCAACACTAAACCCAGAAGCATTCGAAACCGTGTTAGTCATGGTGTTGACTAACGCTACGACGTATTGAAAACCGCCGTTGAAAGCGCTAATCGTGCCGGGAGTTGGCGCGGACGCTGGACCTTTATTGATCCAAACTAGATTTGGATTATCGTTGGTAAGCTGATTAAGGCCGGTAGCAAACGTCGGCGTTACCGTTCCGCTAACACCAGCCTCGAAGGGCGCTTCGGTGTTATTATTCGGATCGGTGATCGTGGTGTTCGCCAACGTAACGGCAACTTTAGCCCGCCACGCAAAATCTGTAACTGGTCCTAAATTGTCCCATTCGTATGCCTTGCTCCCCGGAACAGATGGAACCGCTGGGTTGCCGATTTGAGTTTCGACAATGTTTGCGTAATTGGGAGCAAAAGCTTTACTGAATCCCGGAAAACTGGGAATTGACGTTCCCGTTTCAAGCGGAGTGGGCGTAATCTGAGCGCCGTTCGCAGTAACCGTGAATACTTGGAACGTATCTTTTTGCGCGAACGCCCATTCGAAATTGTACGTACCAGCGGTTGGGCAGTTTACAGTTAATGTCTCACCCGCGCTAAAATCGCCGGGAACGTTGTTTCCACCAACCAGCGGATATCCATTCCAAGGGCTAAGAGTACGGGTAGACAAACCGGTATTCGGCCCCGAGACGTACGTCGCCCCGCCGTCCATCCCAAGATAAAACCCATCGTTATGCCCAACTAGAAAACTGACAGGACCCGCCTGATTGACGGTCATGGTCCCAAACAGCATCATTTCCCAGTTCGTTGTAGCACCCGCCCACGGGGTTGTGGAGGTAGCCGCGCTGCTCTCGCCCGCGCCGTTAAGGGTATAGACCACAATCGGCTGGAGGGAGGTATTGTAGCGATTCCACAGATGCGAATTGATATTGGTCGCGGTCGCGGCAATTACTAGCGGAGTAGCCGTGCCAAATAGAACCGGTGCGCCCACCGAACCGCCCCAGTCACCATCAAATACGCCGGAAGCGCTGTGAGCGACAAACTTCGCCGTCATCAACGTGGACAGTTGAACGGAAGGTTGGGCGATGGAAAGCCGGAACAGACATGGCGTTCCTCCGGCAGTTTCTACAATGAGAGCGCCAGAGGCAAAATTAGTATGCGAGGCCCAGACCGCCGAAGCAGTGTTCGCCACGCAATGCCAGACAATTGTTCCTTCAGTAAAATTATCGCCGACAGAAGGAGACGTTGGAAATGAAATCGTAGAACCGGTGGTTCCAGTAGTCGTCGCCTGCCAAATATTGTTATTGCTGCTACGAGTGTCAATTACCACGCCCGGCAAGGAATAGTACGTGTTCGCGTGCCACGCGGCAGACGCCGAACCCACAGTTACCGTCGGGGGTGAAGTAGTTTGCGCTATCCCCCAATTTTCTACGGGATTTCCGCGATTAACCCAAATAGCCGTACCGTCAACTGTGAATCCGCCCTGCCACGGAGGAGTATTGCCAGCAGCAGGTACTGTCGTGTTCCAAGTCGGAACACTGCCCCCAGTTACAGCCGAAGGCGTCCCGCCAATAACCGTGAAATTTCCGGTATCGGCGGCAGAAGCATAATTGGCGTGAGCGGCATTAACTAACGTCGCGGTTACGGTAGTGCCACTCGCAGTGACGACGTTAATCGTCATGCCGTCCAACCACACCGCCGTTGCCATATTCCAGATAACGTAATTCTGTCCGACCGTAATCCCGGCAGTTGAACCAACTGTCAAGGTCAGGGTCGGCGCAGTATACGCAACGTTAGAAATCGTTGTAAGCGAAGTTGCCAGCAATTGCTGAAGATTGCCGTTGCTGTCGATTACATACGTCGTCAGAAATGGTGTACTGACGGTGCTCAGAGTTGTGCTATTGGCAATGTTCGGCAGTGCCCCGCTCGCATTGCGGGTAAACAACGTCTGGACCCATTTCTTTTGGTCAATGCCGTTGGCAAAGAAAAGATTGTTTCCGACCGACTGCATGAAAGACTGCCCAGCACCCGAACTCTTTGTGAATACTAGAATTCGTGAATTGGCAGTTCCGTCATATAGCGCAGTGGTTTCGTCCACCATGACACGGATTTGCTCGGTTGTAGCGTTAAATTCCCTGAAGGAATAAAACGCATCTACCGGGCCAAAAGTGCTGGAATTATAGACAGGATTGCCCGGCCTACGAGCAAGCGTCAGACGTGGCGTAATTTCACAATTACTGCCATCGATAAGTGCGTCGCCCCGCGTGCCGAGATAACGTTCCTCGTATGCAGACCCCGCACTTCGAAGAGGAGAGCGATTAGTGTTTAAACCGCTCCAAAACCTCGACGTGTATAGCGGGGCATAGCGCGGTGGTTTCTGACTCTGCGCTCCTGCAAGCTGTAATGATCCGGTCATTAAGTTTGTCGCGCCTGCGTGCCTTGCTGCAATATCATTTCTTTCTGAGTCGTTGCAGCCGAAACAGTCTGCCAATTATTAAGGAAAAGATTAACTTCTGTGGCGGTAAGGCCCTGTGAAGCTCCTAGCAACGAGGAAATAAATCTCTGGCGAGCGCCAATCCAGCGGGAATCGTCGGCGAATTCGTACATATAGGACAGAAATCCCAATTGATAAATATAAGAGTATTCATCGGGAATCGGCCCCCATGTTTGATTCAAAGACGTAAATAACGCGGCTTTATTTTGTACAGTTATGGACACGGGATAGACTTTATCCGGAACGGGTAGCAGCCTGAAAGTGATGGTTCCGTTCAAATCATCCAATTGTGCCGAAATATTGGCGGGCCTCGCCAATGAAGTATCGAGCGTCAAATCAATTTTGGGGGTTAATGGATACCATTTGCTCGGGCTAACTCCGGTATCTTGAACCGATGCGTTTTCAATCCACCCGAAATTACTTGCTTGAGCGTAATCTTGCTGCCCAATAATGGTATTGAAAGTAATTACTTGCCGATTCCAGCGCCATTTAAATGGCGGCCCCATCATGGTTTGTTTTACCACGTTGGCCGACGTAATCGCGGGTTCCTTAAAATCCCCAAGCGAAAGTTGGCGATTAAACACGAATTTCTTCGCCCACTCCATGCTAGAGAGAAGCGTATTTGTAGAAGAAGCTGGCATGATTAGACGTAGACAACGGTTACGACTACACTCGAACTAGGCGAAGTATTTCCAGCGGTGCCGCCCGCCGTAGTGCAGGCAGCGGACAAAGCAGTTCCAAAAGTCATCCCAGAAGATGCCGCAGTACTAAACACGTAAGTTTGTACTTTGTTGGCGGCGACGAGGAGCACCTGATCGGGAACGGTCGTTCCTACAGTGACACTGCCGCTAGCGAGATTGTACAACTTCACATAGGACGCCGCGCCATTCAAAGTATTATCAACTTGAACGTAATACACAACAGCAGAGGAGGCTTTAATCCCATCTGCGGTACCGCCCATTGCGGTATCTTGAAATATAATTTCACTTGCGGGCGAAGCGACAGTTACTTGGGTAATGGCCATGTTTATCCCTGTTGACTGATAATTTTCAGTTCTTTAAGCCACGTTTGGCGGCTCTTAGCAGAATATTTCTGAAGACTCGTACGATTCTTATAGTTCAATATTGCAGATTTCCAGCCAATAGCAGTCCGAATCTTTTGGACAATATCGCTTGAATTTGTGGTGTCAGCTCTCGATGATTGAATGCTCCACGGAACCTGATCAGAAACGACAATGGGAACACCAACTGAAGCGGCGTCTGCCGCGACGATGCAGAAGGTCTCGCTGAAGGATACGGACAAGGATACGTCCATCGTGGCTAGCGTCTTGATGAAGTCTGCATGATCCTGCCACGGATGCTCAACAAGAACATGGCGGGAACCAAGAAACAAAGCGCGTAGATTTCGGAGAACACTGTCTCCTCCGGTCTCTTCCCGGCTGACGTTGACGTGAAACTGGATTTTGGTGCCCGTCATTTCCCCGTATTCCATCGAGGCTACCGCTTGGATAAGCTGATTCTTAAAGGGTCGAATCGCGCCAAAACATCCAACATTCAGAACGTTATCCGACCCCGGATTGTGCAATAGCGGAACTTTGGGGTAAAAATTAGGAAGCAGGAAGACCTTGGAATCATTCTCAACAATAGATTGAAGATCGTCCAGTCCCCGCGTAGAATTAGTAGCTACGAGCACATCTGGAATCTGTACATATGCTTTCAGCCACTCGACAGCCATTCCTTCTTGCGCCAAGAACGGAACTTCGCTATGAATGCGAACTACCCATTTAACATTGGGATGAAGCTGCTTCAAAACATCGAATTTGGAAGGCACTACCCACAAGGCTTCGATAATTACTACGTCCGGATTAAAATCATGAACTTCTTTGTCAATTGAATTGTTGTCCACAACATCGACCAATTTTGCTTCGATTCCTATGGCGTTCAACATATCTACGACAAATTGCGCCGAATTCAACAGTCCGCTAGGAAACGTTTGACTATATCCATCGTGATAGGCGTGTCTTTGCTTTACTAGAAATAATACTTTCATTTTAATCCTTTAAGTCAGAGTAGGGTGGGGATTACGCCTGCCGAGCAGACGAAGGATTAATAGGGCCAATCGCAAGCAGTAGGTAGAAGGAATTCCGCCTACTGGCCCCGCATAGGATTTATTGGAAGGTCTACTGCCGCGACGAAGTTATTGAGAAGGTGCCCTAAAATCTCTAATATACTTTGCAAGATTAGCTAGACGCTTTGGATTATCTAGGGCGTTTCCTAATGTCAAATTGCACGAATGGCAAAGAAGACCACGAATACATTTTCCGCAGCATTTTCTTCCGGGACAACAGGAATGATCATGATCAACCATGAATCGATTGTATTTGCCACCCGGTTCATCGGTTTTACATGCTTTACACCGATTATTCTGATCGGCAAGCATTTTATTGTATTCTTCGAGCGTTATGCCAAATCTCTTTTTATATTCATACCCACGAAATTGATCGGGGTTGTTCTTCCGTGCGTCGCGTTGCCTTTGTTTGGCAACTTCGGCATTTGCGGCGTACCATTTTTGATATTTACTTGGATCGTAGGGTGGGCGACCCGCTTTCTTTACTGCTTTGGCTCGGTCGGTTTGACGACGATTCAATTCACATTGCTTGCATCGTCTGCGCCTGCGACCATTTTCAATTGCGTAATAGACATTATCTTCGGTTAATTCGTGTCCGCGTTTACAATGTGTTCTTGAAGCAGGCATATAATACTCTATATTATACACCATTTATATGTTCTTAACAACAACAATATATTGTGGTCAATTAATAAGCACTACCAAATGGTGGACCCGAGAACGGCCAGCTCGGTCCGAACCAGCCCCCTAGTCCTCCGCCGTCCATACAGCTACTTCCGGGATAGAAACCGTAATCATCCAATTCTCTATCGGCCTGTTTCACGGCGGCGTCGAGGCTGGTCAGCCACAATTTGTATTCGTCATTGAATCTTGCTCGCACCTTGGCATCGGGATGACGCCGATAGCATTGGGCAAGAAACCCATCCATGAAATATTGGCTATAGGCATCGGGGATGGGATCAATGGTTTGCGTTAAAGCAGTAAATCTCTGAAAACTCATCTGAGCAAGGGGGTTTATTTGCCAAACCTGTCCTTGCTGCGGAGGAATTGGACTCAAGCGAAATCCCTGTCCATTGGGATTAATAGCGGTCCAAACCACACTTCCATCATTTACTGTTACGGCGGAAGTTGTGGGATTTTGGAGCGTCGGATACTGATTGCTTGGGTTCTGATTTGTCAGAAATGGATTAGTATTTCCGCAAGTGCCGTACGTGGTAACTACCCACAAATTGCCGAAGGAATCCTGTACTTGAGTAATAGGATTAAGTGGCATTGCGGGCTGCCCCGCCGGATTTGTAATGACAACGCCGGGGCCGGGATTATTTTGTCCAGTCGGAGTTGCCAGTTCCGTCGCCCCCCATGTTCCTGTAAACAATAATTTATTTGGAAGTGCCGCAATCTTCGAAGGCCATCCGTATTGAACGTACGTGGCAATCAAATCCTTGCGGGCTTCCATCGGAATCTTAGGTTTTGGTTGAGAAGTGAGATTAAATTCGTTCGCGTAACAGCTCTCAAGCCACGAGATTCCTACCAAACCCGGAATGAAATAATCCTGCTGCCAGCTATTGGTGAAAAACGGAGTGATATTAACTCTATTCCATTTCCAATTATATGGCTGGGTTCCGGGACCTCCGTTGATCATTTCAGACAACACGGTGTTTGCAATTTGCAGGGCTGGTTGATCTGAGTAACCACCCGTGGCCAATGCAGGTGCGGTATCGCCGTTAGCCAAGGCATTATCGACGACCTGCTGAAGAGAAACTGTACTGCCGTTGTTAATTAACGCCATCAGATTTTCTCCAAGGTGATGCGCAATGCGTATTGCATCGTCGCCGGAGTTCCGGAGGCATACCCAGAAGTTGCGTATTTAATCGCTGTGCCAGATACAGAATTTAATTGCATCGAACCTTGCTGAAAAGTAGTAAGAGTATTTCCAGCATTAGTTGGAGTCACATCGAAAGTCTGCGCAGTTGTATTATGCGCGTCTGTCCATGTAATAGTGGTTTTAGGAAGAGTCGAGGACGCGCCATCAGCCGTAGTTACGATGCTGTATACCGATACACGATAGAATCCCGCAGAACCGGGAGTTACCAGAGTTGTTGCAGAAATATTCGCAGTCTGTGCGGTTAAATCAACCTCTGTTGCAACTGAAGCCGCCGTCGAGGTATAAGCACTAATATTGCCTGAGCCGTCAACTTGCCACGATACATTAGTACCACCACCCGGAGCTGCTGGCGTAGTATTATTAAGATTGACGCTCATTTACGCTCCGTTGACCAATACTGGTTTTCCATTGGGTGGATTTGTTGAATTAACTTGAATCCTAGTATCATAGAAATTCACATAGAAATCGTAATCGTCGCTCACCGGAGCGCCGTTTATTTGAATGCTTTTATTAGTAAATATATTACTGGGGACGTATTGCAGTAACGCTTGCTGGAATATAAGAACTTGCTGATCAGTTGGAGTTGTAGGGGAAACGGGGATTGTTTGAATCCCCGTAACCGTTACCGTCGGCAGACCGGGCGTACTCTGAATATCTCCAGTGAGGGGATATGTGGTTTGAGGATAGAGTTGCTGATTAGGCATTAACGAAGATTGGTATCTTTCATGACATCGTGAACAAATTGCTTCGCCCGAACATCGTTGTCCTCGCTGTGGTGCTGGAAGGTGATACCAGTACTCATAATATTGTCGGTCGGCCAGCCAATGGCCTCTTTGTAGGCTCGCATATCGGATTCAAATGCCAAGCGACCTTCCGATGCATCCATTGCATAATCGAGTTGATTTGGGGGACGCCATGTCTTTCCGCACCGCTGACAGCGCTGCCAAATCTCATTGGTAGGAAGCAGATGGCGGATAACCGCGTAATCGCTATCAGTGCCCCCGCGTTGCAGGGCTTCTAGACCACGACCGCCCTTACGATGGCTGCAATTGGCCTGCTGAACTGTCTGGTCCGCGACCATTTTCTTCAGCTCGCGGCCTTTGGATTTATACCCTTCAAAACGCATCGTGCGTTTATTGTCGCGCTCTGCGAGGCGTTCGCGAATATCCTGCGAGTCGGCTTCTTCTTTATCCAACGTAATGAACAATTTACGTCGTTCGAGTTCTTCTGTGGTCAACGAATCAACATCTGCTGCCAATAACTGTGCTTTAGTCTTTTGTTTTGCTTTCACTTCGTCAGTCATATAATCCTATTAAGGTTTGAGGTAAGGTTCTTTATCGAACAGAAAGTCTTGCCAATTCGCGGGCCTCGCGGATTGCGTGCATAATAAACTTAAGATTGTTGGCGAACAGCAATGCCGGAACCGTGCCATTCTCGAAGAAATCTCGCTTAAGCTGCGCGAATTTGTCCTGATCAGTGATGGTAAAATTCAACAACACGCGATCATCTTCATCCTGATAACGGAGTTCTGTCCCCGAGAATGGAATACCATTTGTCAGGAAAAAGGCAGCCAACCGCGAATCTTGAGTTTGGTATTGCATTAGAAATTGTTCCGTAAGCTTTTCATTGTCATGTTATATCGTTCAGATGCGGGGCCGGTGGCAGAGCCGAATGCCTTGTTAATTTGTTGTTCGGTCAACATTTCTTTCATTCTCATTTGCAACAAACAAGTGCGCCACCCCCTATACCGGCTATCCAGCGGAACACCCTTATCATCAAAGCGCATTACTTCGAACTCGATCATGTAGGGTCTTTGCACCCAGCAAGCAACTTGTGGTTCGGTCATTCCATTCTTCTGGACCCACAGGGCGAGTTTCTGGGGGTGCCCCATCTCTCGATAAAAACATGTCAACTTGCACTTCTCGCGCAGAATGTTAATGAACTGGTCATAGGTTAGAATGCGCCCGACGCGCGGTCCCATATCGGCGTATTCTTCGGGTTTAACCCACTGATACTGCGAAGCGATTGCGGCATTGCCCTCTTTCCAGCGAGCTAATTCTTCTTTATTTTGCTCACTGCTGGTTTCATGCCGATTCCGGGCATATGCGGCCATCGCCGCTTCCATCTCTGGCGTGTCCTTGCCCAGAATCTCGTCGTTATACGTTTCCCAGCGGGCTTTGGTCATGCCGCACCCTTTTTAGATTGCGACCAAGATTCTAAATATTTAGCTGCCTGTTTTAGGATTTCTGGATTATCTTTACTTAATCCTAGCATTAAGTTGCAACTATTGCATAATTCAGCTCTTAGACAATTTGTAGCGTGGTCGTGATCAGTAACCCACTGTCCGTGCTTGCCGCCGGGTTCGCTTACCCCACAAATGGCGCATTTGCTTCCTTGAAGTTCTATTCTTTGAAGTTTTTCTTCATATGTAATGCCATACTTGGCATAATTCTGTTTACGACTAGTTTCAATAAACCGTTCAGGATTGGTCATACGATAATGTCGGTACATATCGGGATTAGCCAGCCTCCACTCCTTTAGATACTGAAGGCGTTGGTCTCTATGTTCAAGATTCCGGTCTCGAATCCTTTCCTTATTATCTTGGTAATATTGTGCTTGGTATTCTTGTTGTTTTAATTTTACATCATCCGTTTTGCGGCTGGCGTAATAGTGATATTTACAAGAATTCTTAGCATAGAACGGTCGGTTGCAATTAGGATGTGTGCAGGTCTTTGTCGTCATGTAAGTCTTTTATGATTTCGTCAAAATTGGATTGTAAAAATATGCAAAACTCCAATGTGATTGGAGGAATGGCGGGCAATTCAGCGATAATTTCCTCTACCGGCCCCACACGAATTTTCCGCATATGCAGTAGAGGATTTCCTGAAGGGTTTTCTTGCATAAAATTACACGGCAAATCGGGCAGGCACGAACCCACATTTGATTCACCTAAAACTCGGAGTCCGAGAAGATTGATCAGGCTTCTCGGACGCGGCTTGGACAGAGCCGAAATCCGATGCTGATATCCGACGGCCAGTCATCCACCAGCACGCAGAATCATCCGCTAAGACGATTCTTTGTTCTGTAAACCCCCAGAACGCGGGGTTTGCCGGGAGCGACCCGACTGCGATGTCCAGTTCCGGACAAGAAGTTAATCCGAACCTCTTATCGTTCCTTGGAACATCAAACCTTAAACTTTGCTGCGAACTCGTTGTGCGTGAGGTTTAGTACGAAGTTCTCGTCGGGAGCCCTTAGGAACATTGGTGGTAGTGGTCCCGTCCCCGAATATTTGGGTCCATCCGCCGCTACTACCGATGTTTAATACTCCAGCGTATCCGCCCGGCAAAATTTGAAGCGGAGCCGTAACATGCCCCATGAAATCAAATTTGCCACCCGGAATCAGTGTCGGAGGGTTGAACCAATCAGGAGTAATGAAATCGGACATCTTGAAATCGTTGATGACGTAGCCAAGAGAATCTGTTTCAACCGGATCGCCGACTTCGTATCCGTAAGCCGTGCCGGACCCATCGTTATTCAAAAGAATGACCGCTGTATCTATCCAAGGATCGACAAGCATTTCCAGCAATTCATGCGAGGCCGTTACTGACCACGCATCCCCGGCTAGTTCCGTGGTGCGGATGAATACTTTTCCTAGCGGCAAACCCGATGCGGTCAAATCGTGATATCCGAGCGCTCCGGAAACATCAGCATTGTCCAGATATACTAGCTGCCAATGTGCGGGATTCGTCGCCCCGCCTTTTGGAACGAAAAACAAATTCGCTCCAAATCCCCAAATGGGGGCAAAATCTCTATTTACCTGAATCTGAAGTGCGGCGGTCAGCCATTTAATCATCTGATCGCTGGCTTCTGTACTTGCGTTCACACAATCTATATTAATCAACACGATCTCCTAGTCTGAGGGATTGGCCAGTAGACTCGTTTACATTGCCTCGCAAGACAAATGTGCTTCAAATTGCATTGTGGTGGTTCCGGAAGATGTATAACCTATCGCGTATTGAATTGCTACACCGGTTAAAGCGTAGATAACCACCGATCCAACCAGTTTTGAGGCGGTTGTGTTTCCCGCGTTGGTGGTTGCAATTGCTCCGGCTTGTGTCGCCAAAGCACATGTAAGACTTTGCGCAACAGAATCAGTACCATCTGTGTAGGTAATTACCACGCCAGTCGCACCGCCCAATGTGCTTGAAGTTGTAGCGGCTCGCGTGACTTTTAGATAAACATTAATACGGAATCGACCCGTCGCTGACGGTGTTAAAATCGTAGTTGCCGTGATCGCGGCTGCTTGCGCGGTTAAATCTACTTCCGCCGCAACTACCGGAATTTTGTTTGGAACCGATCCCGTGAACAGTCTCTTGGTGTTCGTCGCGAAATAGAATTCGCCATCTGATAAAACCGGGCGATTTGCGTCTACACCGCGTTTTACTAATATTTGAATCGCCACACTTAGAACGTACCCCCATCTATTGTTGCGGGGAGTTGCGCGGTTCCTAGAGTTCCGGAGATATCAGTAAAAGCTAGCTGGGCGACAGTTATTGCTCCACCAACGGAGGTCTGTTTAAGAACTTGCGAGGCCCCGCCAGTTGCGGAAAGACTCGCACCCGTGCCGCCCACGCCAACAGCCAAAGTACCTGAGGTAATTTGAGTTGCCGGGAGATTGGGAATCTGTCCTACGGTCGCGGCCCCAGACAAATTGCTAAAGGCTGGCTGCGCGTACCCAACTACTCCGTCCGCACCCATTGAGACGGCGAATTGATTGGCGGGAGCGTTGGAAGCTACCGGTCCCCGATCAAGCGCAACCTGAAAATTCGACCCGTCAAATACTGCCCGCACACCCTGATTGGTGTGGATAACGAAATTCGCCGTGCCATTAATAGTGGCACTCGTCGGCGTAATTGTTACATCGCCTACGCCTTTATTCTGGAAATCAACGAATTGTCCAGAAGTGAATACTCCCGATGGAACGGTAACGGCAACAGCCGAAGCATTACTCAGGGTGACGAGTTTTCCAGCATCGCCAGCTACAACCGTATAAGAAGTGCCTACCTGCGCATTTACCGGCTCAGTACCGCCATTTACGAGCCCGGAGACATTGGCCGCTGCGATTTTGAGAGGAACGACAGCCGCGCCAGTTCCAAAATGAAGAATCTGGTCGTCTGTAGTGAATATTGGTTCACCTGCCGCGCCAGAAGCGGGCAAGTTCGCGGCAAGGCCGCGTTTTACTTGAATTGTTGGCATTACTAATCCTTAGGAAAGCTAAAAAGAGCCGCCGTCTACGGGGCCGCCCAGACCGCTACCTACAGGCGTGCTTGGGGCTCCGCCGGGGGTTGTAGGCACGTAGGCTTGAGTCAAATATTGTGTTGCAATCGAACGGTCAGATACGTTGTCTCCCTGAGTAATGATAGTTCCGTCAGGATACAACGCAGCTACTTCATCGCCGCGCACCCTAAAACTAATCAAGGGGTCGTCGTAGCTCATTGGAACATTCGAGTTAACTGTTAAAAGAGCCATAATACCTTTGAAGTCGCAAATTGCGACTCAAATTTTATCATCAGAGAATCGTCGCCTATCTGGTGCAAGAATACCGTGGAAGATTCCGGCAATAGTTGGTGTGGGCTTTTTGAATTCTAGGATTTTTCCCCGCATAGCTTCGGGAACATACTTACGTAACGGTTTATGCCTACGCGGAACGTAAAACTCTATGAGTTCGGCCACGAGAATTCTCTAAACTAACCGCATCTTTTAAGGTATAGTGCGCTGCGGGAAGATTTTTCTGATACCAACGCCACGGCGAGGAAATATTTCTTTCACGCCATCCGAGTTCTAAAAGGTATTCTCGGGCAAATTCTGAGTCACGAGTTAATCGATTGTTTATTGTTTCAGAAAATGGACGGGTCAGTTTGTCCACTTCCGGACGGGGCTTGTTCTTTGATCCTTTAGGCCGCGCCATTTATTCCTTCAATAGTTTCTTAATATACACAGTTGCGATATTCGCGAATACTACAATACCACACATGCCATAAAAGAAATGATCGATATTTCCTTCGAAGGCCGACGCCACGCAAAATAGGACAGATAATATCGCCAGCCCCGTAAATATCTTAGCCAGAACAACATCCAAAATCATAGACGAAGTAGCACGCAATCTACAAAGAATTCAGAAACGCCAGCAGAGCCTGCTTTCCGGTGGGGTCAAGCTGTTTAAAATTGCTACTTGCCGAAGAGGCTTCGTTACCGTGCGCGGCGATTGCGGTCTGCAAGTCAAACGCCCGGCCATCATGAAGGAATCTTGCCCGAGCCCGCAATCCCCACAAAGGAGCCGTGCGAACTTTGTTGGCAGGAGCATCACCCTGTTGAATTCCATCGCCCGTACCGACATCGTGCAAGAGATAATCTCCAAAGGGATGAAATACATACTTCGGAGTAAACAATGTATCGACATGGCAATTAACGCAGCCAATGCCATCGAATATCTTCTCGCCAAGCGCGGTTTGCGCGGTCAATGGTCCCCGCGAAGGGGCCTTCAACGCCCGCATGAATCGGGCGTAGCAATCGATATCTTCCCCGCCGTCCCCGCAAGTCGGTTCCTGATCTTCGATTCCGTTGCTATTTGTGGTGGCTTTCACGAGGCGATTTTCCACGCCCTTTTCGTTGAAATCCGCGTCCCCCGCAAAACTAAGAAGACTCGCGTGCTGATCTTTAACTCCAAATCGGCCCACATGAACCGTTCCGGGTGATTCAAGAACGGGCACCATAATGAATTGCCCGCCATTTTGCCCCGCAATTGCGATTAACTCAGCATCCGGAACAGCTTCGACGAATCCATCACCCATCAAACTCAGAGAAGGCCGGAGAGCATTAATTGCATCAAATACGGATTTCTGCTGGGCTTCGGGGTCAGTTGTCCGGTCATGGACAAGTGTAGCCGCCGCAATAGGATCATCCTTATCGTCGGGGGCAATTCTGTGTTCGAAAACTTGGCTGCCCGCCCCGCTAATCGGGGTATCGTGGCAATCCGCGCAGGCTCGGGCATTGTAAGCGGGGCCGAGCTGGGGAAGAACAGCATCTTCTTCGAACTGATCACGGTCGTCATCATGCCGCTGCTGGCTGACAAAACCGTTGGTTAGGGTATCAAATCCTTGCGGTGCTTCGATAAGACCCGGAGGGACATTGACAACGGGCCGCGCAACTTTATGATAGCAACCTAGGCCCGGAATCAAGAGAACGAATAACAATAGTTTCTTCATATTCCTCATTTTCTGGCCAGATTCATTTGTCCGTTTCCGGACGCCCCGCAATTTAGAGACGAGTGACGCGCAACCTCCCTAGGGGAGAGCTTATACGGGGCCTATTCCACGCTCTTCAGGCGGTACTACGAACCTCGGGCGGTCGCCGCCCATCCCATGTTCGCTAATTACTCGGGTGGTCCGGTGAAACCCGCCCCGCATTTATATAAACATTATACGCTATCGTACAGCATTTGTCAAGATATATTTGCTAATCCCTTTGACAATTCTAGCACATTATTACGAGCCAAACACCATTCGCAAGCACGATTTAACGCTTGTTGCTCTTTCGTAGCCCAGCGAATATTGCCCTTTTCGTAGTGACCGTATGGATTCGGCCAGCGATCCAGAGAGTACGCAAATTTAGGCTCGGGGCGCGGCCCGACTTCCTCGTAAAACTCCTCAAAACTGTTGAATCTAAACTCTATGCCTTTACCTGCATGATCTGGGTATCGATCCGCTTGTTCCGGCTTACAGCGCTTCTTCGCTGCGTGAAATGAATTCCATTCGACTGTATAGGACATTCCGTGGCGGGTGTGGCTTTTGACGCGAGCGCACTTTCCGCAACTTGTAACATTATTAGATTTCATGTGATGAGCGGCTACGATTTTCTCTTGCCCGCAATCACATTTACACTGCCAAAGAGATTGTCCCGTTTTGTTTTTGCCAACGTATTTCTCAATCGTCAGCATGTTAAATCGTTGGCCGGTTAAATCTTGAAATTTCATGTATAGTAGCATCCTTTCATTACGATTGGATGCCACTATACACGAAAAGGTTTCAATTAGTAATAGTAAAATACAGGATTTATAAATCCTTTATTTACTAGGAGATCGCGCTGGCTGCGTCAATCTCGCGTATCCTAATTGTGGTGTCTGGCCCAAGGCTGGTTGTGAAGTGAACTCTGTAGCTCGTCCACCCCGGAATTAACCCCGAGGGATCCGCCACTGACGGCTCGGCATTTTGCACAATGTTGCATTTAATATTGCGCCATTCGCCATCGCCGTAACCGGTGTCGCCCATCGCGCCCAAATTGATCGAAAAAATGCCATCCCGACCAAAAATATACGTGCGGAGAGCGGTCAGGCCGGTAACTGCGCCGTGCGTTCCGTCGTTATAGTTCGAGGTCGTAGTGACGAGGTTCGACTGGAAGAAGCTCACGCCGGAGGTCGGAATCTCAATGACTTCCGTCAGATCGGTCGAGATAATCTCATCCAACCGTGAATAACCCTGCGGGGTGCGCTTCAAGATATCGATTGGCGAGTCGTTCGAGTTGTCCGCCAGCACGTCGCCAAGAGCGAAGGGATGGATGACACCTGCGAAGTTCTTGCTCGCTTCGTCGAAAGGCCGCACCGAACGACCGGCCAAGGACTGGACGGCGTTACGGATATAGGTCAGGGACAGAGTGGTAAAGCTCGTGGTCGAGGTCGCCGAGAGCTTCGTCAGAACGGACGAATCAACGCTGTTCGCGCCATCCGCAGTTGCGCGGACGAGAGCGGAAAGCGATTCACCCAGCCGATACGCCATTTCGCGGGCAACGTTCTCGACAGTGTTGTCGATAGCGGTTGCGAGGCTCAGGCTGGAGAAGTTTGCGTAATCCGCGTACTCACCAATCGTCGCGGAAGTGTTCAGAACCGAGACGCTGATGGAGCTGCCAACCGTACCTTCCGTGGTCTGCGCGGTATTCGCAGCCAGCGGAACGTACATATACATGTTGTACTGATTACCACTCTTCATCGGGAGGTCGAGACGTTCCGAGCAAGCGACGAAGGGTGTCTGTGCTTTCAAGTTCTCGCGGAACTTTTTGTCGTAATACCGCACAGTACTTTGCGGAAGATTTGACTGGTTATTGCCAGCCGGAGAAAATGCCATATTTCACCTGTAATTGGATTACTCTTATGCGCGGCGGCCTATGCTGGATAATCCGATCCAGTGTTCCGTCCTCAGTCAAGAGTTGACCAAGGTGAATCCCTCACGCGGGCGTTGGGGCTTTGTCTGTAATCCGACAGACTAGGCAAACTTTATGAATTGCGGGGCGGATGCCGGATCAGCTACTTCGCCGCGTGGAGGCGTTATCAAGCTGAGGTATAGTTCAGACCCATGCCCTGAACGGTCCGGATTGACATCCACCCCCACAAACTTTCTGCAAACTTTGCGCGGCTTATTCCACGCTCTTATAGGCGGCAAGGTGTCTCTGGTTAGTTCCCTTTTATTCTCCAGAAACGGGTGAAACCTGCCGCGCAACTCAATCGCAATATTTGTACATCTCTATTGCGTCGTAACCTTGTCCGAAGAAGTCTTTTATATATCGCGAGGCGCGGTATCCTCTTCGGAAATACAATCGTCTTGCGGGGTTCGCGGGTTCGACGTGCAATGTCAATTTATTGCCGCGATAGAACGATTCTGCCGCACCCATCAGCAGGGTTCCGACACCCATACCACGATAGCTGGGAGCGACGATTACGCTCCAAATCAATGTTTTGTCCGCATCTGGACAAGTAATGATGCAGCCCAGAACACCGTCTTCTTCCGCAACCCAAGAAGGACTGTTTAACTTGTCGCGCAATTCTTCTTGAGATGCGGGGACAAGATAGAAATCCTTTTGAAGATAATCTGCGTCTTCAAAATCTGTGTCTTGGTAGCGTCGGATGATCACTGCACTGCTGGTTTAGGAGAATAGAGCTTATCTACTGCTTCTTTGAAGCCTTTTTCTGTGCGCAATTTCTTCTTGTATTCTTCGCTGGACAGTTTCTCAATGTCCGCGATTGTGTAAGCAGAAGTACTGCGAGGCGTCCCACCTTCGGAAGAATTGTTACGGGTCAATCCAGAAGCGACAGGGCGGGGGGTCGGCTTGGGCGCTGGTTCCACAACTGGCTCGGACTTAGCTTCGACCTTCGGAGCTTCGACAACCGGCTTCTCGCGAAGTAGATTCGCGCCATCAGGACCCAAAGTCTTATACGCTAGCTTGAAATTAGCTTTGACCGGTTCGAGATCGTTCTTGATCATCCAGTTTGCCATTGTTTCGAAATTTTCCGGGCAAACGAAATAATCTGGGGTGCTGCGGACAAAAGCCTCGGCCTGAGCCTGCGCGTCCATCTGCGCGATACGCTGTTTCGTAACTGTCAGAGCTTGGCGGATTGCCTCTGGACTGCCGATGCGAGCTTCGAGCAACCGGTCGTAAGCCGCGTCACACTTCTCAGGATCATTCAAATCCTGTGGAAGTTGCAATCGTTCTTCCGCCGTTAAGGGTCGAGGAACAACCTCGTATTGACCCTCCCTAACGCGGGGCGCGTCGTCTGGAATCTGATCTTGAACAATCGATCCGAGACGGATATCTTTATTGAGCTTGCGGTTCAGACGCACCAGTTCGGAATTCTGCGCGGCCATCTTCTCAAGCGCTTCCTCTGGATTGGCGGCTACGATAACTTGCTGCCCTCCGAGGTTGTTTCCGTTCTCATCTTTCGGCTGGTACGTGAATCTGAATTCCTTGGGCGCTTCGGGAACCGGCACGACTTCTGCTGCGGGTTCCGGTGTAACAATATTCTCATCAGACATAATTATCCTTATAAGGTTTTGTTAGGGTCTTAATCTTGCAAAAGAGCTTCGGTTAGATCGGGCTGGACAGGTACGGGACCTTGAGCACTAAATATTTCTTGTTCTTTATTAATCCTGTTCGCCACCCGTTTCCAAAATATTGCTGCTGCCAGAGCCAAATTGTGCTTTGCGCGGATATCCTCGATATCTTTAGGATTGGCATTCAACATATCGACCTTGAACTGCTCAACTTCAGATTCAAAGATGTTGACCATTACTTGGAATCCGGGCATTTGTCCGAGGGCGATCAAATGTCCTCGTTCAACGTTGCTTAATTTATATTCCGGTCCTACCATAGATTCGTTAGCTCCCGTAATCTGATTTCTTTTCTATTCCCCAGATTGGTTCTAGCTTAAAATTATCTTTGTCTTCGTCCGAATAAAGAGCGCAAACACCACCCGGTTGAACACTCTCATCGTCCGATTCCGGACGCCCCGTATAGTTTTCATCGACCCATTGATTTAGAGTTGTTATCGTAGAGGTATGCGCTACGATAAGAACAAGATTATCTCCCGAAGCCTCGTCAACGATTTTATCGAAAACCGCGAACATCCGGTCTCGAAATTCTTCAAGCGATTCTCCGCCCGGAATTGTCTCTTTGGGATTATCGACATAATGATTCAAGACATCGGCGTATTCTTCACGGGATTTGCCGGTCAACTCTCCGAGGTTCCACGGGAGAAGACTCTCGTCTTTTATAATCGGGCAGTCTTTTACTTCTTGAGTGAGCATCGCCGTGTGAACCGCCCGATCCAGCGGCGAGGTAAAAATCTTTTTGATAGGATATTTCTCAAGAAATTCGGAGGCGTCTTGGGCTTGCTGAATACCGACTTCATCGAGCGGTACATTTCGCCATGATCTGAATTTTTTATCCTTATTTAAAAGTGTCTGACCGTGCCGTAATACCAAAACGATAGGTTCTTTTTCTTGATTGACATATCGGCAACATCCTTTTTCCAGATTGATCTGAATGGTCAGTTTAAACGTCTCACCATCAGATATTTGAACGAGTTTGCTTTTAAGTGCCGGGTCCGCAACAACTACAGGATGAATGCAAAGACTGGATTTAGGATCAAGACGATGAATACAGTCCTCGCAGTGAAAAGGACCATCTTCTGAATAGCCAGAGATCGGCGTACCGGTTTCGCTATAGTGTGAAATGTCTTCCATTACATTCCTTCAATATCGCCGAAACCCGTACCGCCCGGTATACCCTCAGCAACCTCAGATTCAGCAGACTTTTCGGTTGCGTATCGGATAAGGTCATTTTTGACGCGATTATCCGACCGCTGATTTTCGAGGTCCATTTTCTGCTGGGCTTTTTGATTGTTGAGCGTCATCTGAGTCTGCATCGGACCTTGTTGTTGCTGCTGAATCTTGGCCTGACGACGCTGTTCCATTTCGGGTGTAAGCGGCTTGATAATGTCTTGGCTGTCTTTCCACTCGCTGGCCATGAGCCACATATCGAATACAGTCTTCCAATCGATATACATGCCCATATCGGCCAAATATTCGTTGAACCCCGGATTCTGCATAAACTGCGTGATCAAGGTAAGACTCTGCGCCATTGTCCGCTTGGCGGCGAGGCTGGAACTGGCTAATACTTCGAATTCTATTTTTCCGTCGTGATACTTCTGAAGATCGACTTTATAATCTTTGCCTTTTTCTTCGCCCAAAATGTCCTGAATTTCCTGATCGGACATGTAATAAAATATTAGTTCGTCAAGGATATACAAGAACGGCGTAAAGACTTGATCAATGAAATTATCGAGAGGACCGTCCAATCGCGTGGCAGAAGCCTGTCCTAGAAGATTCGCACCGGTTCCGGAACGACCTATACCTGCGCGGGGACCTGCGGTCGAGCCTTGAACAAGCGCCTGATCCGCGCCCGTAGTAGATTCCGTGGCCGATTCAGAATTCTGAAGCGCAGCCCAAGTTTCCGCCGGTACCTTGGGGGTTTCCAGAAGGTGAAATGCTTCGCTAGCGGGGCCGTCAACGGTGAGAATCTTGCCGATTCCCGTTCGGATCATCTGTGTCGGGGCGTTGGAATCGCGAGTACGTGTGTAGATAGGATTAACGCCGAAGCTCAACATCTTGAGAATGGCATTGATTGTTCCCTGATCCACGCGCTGGTTCTGACCTACAGTCAGACCAATTCCCATCCCATAAAAAGCCTTGGGACGATTCCACCAATTGGCGGACAAGAAGGGGATTTTCCCGAACTGATTTTTATCGCTATAGATGGTTTTCTTGCGATTTAGAACGAGTATTTTTCGTTTCTTATCCCAATATTCAAGTACTTCTAATTTCTTAGCCAGAGGGTCGGCGCTAACTACAGCAGTCTCTTCTTCCGCGTGGTGGACAATACCTACGACTTGTGATTGAACTTCACTTCGGAGAGGACCCGGTGTTTCAAATCCTTCAACCGGCGGGTTCCAAAGTTCCTTTAATTTCTCGTCACTAGTATACTCACCCCACGTCCAGCCCGGCATTTGTTTGCCATTTTCGTCAAGGCTAGAATCCTTTAAGTCTTTCAGTGCATAGAAATCCATGAATCGAACATCAATTACATTTCCGGCTTCACGAATATCCGCTACTTTAAGACTTGAATCGACAAGAACACTTCCGAGCCTCCGGAACTCGAAGAATGGTCTGTTCTCATACTTTTTAGTAATCTCAATCTTCGGAGCTTCGTCGGTACTAATCTTCTCGGTTTCGCCGGTTCCAGTATCAATGCTGACTTGGGTACTAATTCTACGAGGAACATCTTTCGAGACTCTTTCAATTCCCCACTTCCAGATACCAGTTCCAAGGTGGGCAAGAGATTCCAGCCCCCACTTCACTTCCCTCTTGAACTGGCAGGCGTCCAAGAGATAGGACATAATGACTGTTTTTTCATCTACAACTGTTTGCGAAGTTCCCGGTCGAGGGCGAAGAACCATCGGCGGGTCTTCAAAAAATAGTCCTTTATACAATTGCGGAACAACCGAATTAACGACTTTTGCGACGGTAAAACGCTGGACATTTGGTTCGAGTACGTATGTGTTTTCGTAAACGGACATCGGGCGCGGGGCCTGAAATAAAAGGTCCGCGTCTCTCCAAAGCAAATTCCATTGTTTATTAGCAATCCACGATTCTGATTTTTCTGCACAGCCGACAACTAGGGCCAAATCGTCGGCAATAGTCTTAGTTTCACCTTGCGGGGTGAAATTATCGGCGTACAATACCGCTTGTGGATTGCCGTCTTTTTCTAAAAGAGCCATTTATTTCTCTTTGCGCGGCGATCTGCCGTCATTAAAATCGTAGAAATATCTAGATTCCTCGTGAAGAGGGCACGGCAAATCATCTTCAAATAGTTGATTTACCGTGACGTGAAGTTCGCATCCACAATCGAGAATGGTGTAGAATTGCTCCTCGCCATTCTCAGTGATTGTGTATGCGGCGGATTGTTTCATTAGTCGTTCTGCGGAGGATTGCCCGCCTGAAGGCTGTAGCTTTGCGGGGCTCCGGAAATAGTTCCGGGAGCTGCGACGATCTGTCCAGATGCAAAATCCGTGAACACTTGACCTTGCTGAGTCGAGAAACTTTGAGTTCCGTTAACCAACTTCTGGGTCGGGAAACCCGGCAGCGTCCAAGTGGTGATGTTGCCGCTATCGTAAGGATTCGCGGTCGAAGAAGCCGCAGGACCCGCCGCAGTCCGAGCCGTGGGAATTAGATTAGCGGGAGTAACAGTTGAAACATTAGCCATAAAATCTCCTGTCCAGATGTGGACAATTAATGACCGCGAATTACAACATCGACAATGTGCTTGCTGGTATTCGCCACGCTCGCGGGAGTTGCAGAAGTTGTAGATAAATTGTTTAGAACGCTGGTTTGTGTGCTGGCAGGTAGAGCCGTAAAGCCAGAATATACTGAATTAGAAGAATACTGCGCCATCGGCACCCAACCACTGCCAACATTGATATAAATAAGATCGGTATGGACGTGATACAAAGTCTTGGGGCTTGCTGGACTAGCCGTTACCGAAAATTGCGGGGGACCACTAGTCTTTTCGGAATAATCAATATAATCCATGTTCCTCAAAAAAGCCCTGATTGGGCAAGAGGGTCGTAATCCAAATCTTGTTCGCCGCCCTGTGCTGAGATCATCGTCTGATCTTGGACCTTAGGAGCGAATGCCCCGAGTCCGTATACCATATCTCGTTGGATTCGTTCCATCCGCTCGTTTATATAAATGGGTTCTTGCGGGGCGACGTAAGCAAAATTCGAGAAATGATTAACTAGCAGAGACAAAGAACACACAATATCTTTAAACTGACCCTTAGGAAATGCTTCCAATTCGTTGTAGATATCTTGAAGCGTATCGATTGCTTTCCAGAAGAATAGTTGGCGAGAACCCAAAAGATTTGCCGGACCCATCGCCTTGATTTCTTTGCTATTAGCTTTGGTTCCCTTACCGAGCGATATGAACTCGAAGGAAACGTTTGTTCGGAGTTTGGCGAGAGTATCGTCAATTCCTCGTTTGAGCCAGCGAGCGCCCATTGAATCTTCAACGGCGACCCGGCGGGGCTTCCATTTGTGGGCGAAATTGGCCATTATTTCAGGAAGCTCGTGCTCCCCGAACCGACCGCGCACCATGTCAACAATGTAAACACCCTGCGTCGTGAACAGCCCGCACATGCCTACAGTATATTTGGCGGTCTGTTTTTCCGAATAAGCCAAATCCCATGCCTGAAAGACAATTCCGGTTGTAGGCAAAGTATCAACTGTGGCCGCAATCATAACGTCGCGGCGAAACTTAGTCGAATAAGCTTTATTTAAATCAAGAAGGAATTGAGAGAAGAAGCTGGCCGGATCAGTCTTCAGCGCGTCCGCATACTCATTTTGCAGATACTTGAGCGTTATTCTTTCCGGAAACCAGAGTACTATATTATCTTCTGTTAGCTGATCGGGCATGTGATTCTCGAAGCCCGGTTTGGCCGTGTATGCTGGATGTAGAAGAATCTTTACTTGTGGCGGAAGTCCTTTTTTATCTCTTTCTTCTTCGTCCTTAATCGTGGACATCAAATTATCATTTACATGGTACGGAGTACCGATACGATCCTTATACCCGTATGGTTCGCACAATCGCCGGGCCATGCTGATCTGGGTATTGACGCTCTTAATACGCTCGGTAGTACGAGTATTTTCAGCGTTTGTACCGTCGTCGATTTTCAGAATATCGCAGTGCGTACCAGTTGTGTTTTTATCCAGAGACGTGGCGCGGATCGTAGGCCCCGCAACTTCTCTACGACGAGCTGGAGTTACCCATTCAGGTTTCAATCCGGGATCGATTTCGCAGTGCTCCGGGAACAAAACTTGATATAGTTTAAGTTTTCCGTCATCCCTTGTTTTAATCGAACCGTCCGAATTAAGAGCAATATGCCCTTTTATCAGGCCGGTAAATTCTTCTGCCAATGGCGAAGTTCCGGTCATGATGTTGATTCGGATATCGGGGAAACACGAGAACCACTGGATACAGTCCACGATGTCGGCGGTTGACTTAAATCCGCCTCGACAAAGCATCAACAGACGATCATGAAGACCCTCGTCTGCTTCCGCGAATGCTTTGAAATCTATAGCGGCGGGGTCTTTCTTAACAAAGAAATCCGTGAAGATTTCCTTATGACAATCCGAGAAATATTGGTAGCCTAGAACTTCTTTAGCAAGCCAAAACCCGTCAGTCTGGGCGCGGTGACGAAGTTCAAGACCTTCCTTGGACAGATCGTATCCATACTGCTCTTTTATTTGAGCGGCGCATCGGCCCCACCACGGAGCCAATAACTTTTCTTTAAAGTCTTTTGTTAACCGCTCGTATCCCATTTACAGTTTGCTTTTAACGACGTTCGCTTCTTTGACAAACAGAGCTTTGACTTTACGAAGAACGGAAGGAGTGAAAGCTCCCACGACCCAACCCAAACCTGCGTACACAAGATGTAAAACCATTATTTCTCCTTTAAGCAGCGGTAATGATAAATTTTGGTTTGTTGTTTGCTGCTACTTTTCGAATCCAGATTAAAAATTCTTCTACAGACATATCGAGGCGTGCTTGATTGCATCTACGATGTGCTGGTGCTACATTTTCTTTTGTATTGGGTCCGCCGACTGACATCGGAATGATGTGATCTAGACTCAATGTTAAGGGATCGTCCAACTTTACAATAATCGGTTCTTTGCAAAGATGACATTGAAATCCAGACTCGTGTACAATCTGCTCCCATTCTGCAACGGTCAGGGCGGACTCGACTCCTAGCAATTTCGCCCTTCGTCGAGCCACAATTACGGCTACATTGAAAGGATTATTTTCTCGATATTTGCGATTCTCAGATCGCACCTTTTCTGGATTTCTTGCTCGACGTGCCCGTTCCGTGGCGTTCGATACTGCACGATTCCTTTTCTTCCAAGGAATAATATTTCCAAATTCATCGCGTATTGCTTTGTTAATCTGGCTTTTAGCTGGCATGTTTAATGATGCCAACCCTTCATTGTATGCGCGAATTCGGCCATTTTACGAACGTGCTCGTTTTTGGAACCACGAGCTGCCTGAAGCTTTTCGTCCGGAATCTTGGTTCCTTCTGCTACGCCGAGTGCTCTATGAAGTCCACCTTTGTTAAGGTGGTGAAGACTGCGATAAAGACTGACATTTCTTGGTTTAGCCATTGCTTTGTATCCTATTGATTCTATGAATAATATCAATTTGTAGTTGACAATAAACTGATGCTTTGCTATTCTTATTTAGAAATCTTGTTCGATGTCTCAAAGCGCTATTCGCCCGAGGGGTGGTCGCCAAAGAAATGGGTATCGTAATGATATTTTTGACTTTAATAATATGCTCGGCTAGTTACTACGTTGTGGACGCGCAAATGCAAGTAAGACGATTTGAGCGTGAATTCTGGCTCTACGCAAAGAAATATTGGCTATGAATTGTGCTGGATGTGACAAACCAAGCAAGTTCCAAGTTGACGAAGGATGGATACGTGTCGAATGTTGGAGCAAAGATTCGTTGAATAATCCACAATATCTTGATTATTGTCCGGATTGCTGGGAGATCATGTTTTTGTCTTTAATTAAGCGTGACCTCGCTCATTGCCCATATTGTAATGAACCGCGTTCTATCTGTATAGACTGCGGAGTTGAAACCAAACCGGACAAAGGTTCTGCTCGTTGCCCTACATGTTGGAAAGATCGATGTGAAAGTGCGAACTAATTGATATTAAAAATCAGACTCTTTCGGATATGGTTTTCTATACATCGGATTGAAATCAGGAGTCTTAGTTGATTTTACTGCATCCGTTACTGGATTTGATTTAACAGAAAAATCTGATTCTTTGGGGCCGCTTTTGGCCATTGGGTTGAAATCTGGCGTTCTTTTCGCAGGAATAATCGTCTCACCCGCGTGAACTTTTGCCATTCCTGTTTTCTGAACAACTCCGCCATCCTCGTAACTGGATGGATGCGCCAATCCCACAGCGTTTTCCATTTCTTCAATGCCGGGGTCACCCGCGTCGGCTTCTTTTTCACCCTCGTTTGGTTCAGTCATATGCTGCATGACATGATCCATAAGCCCATCGGTATCGTGAGTAACGTGTTCCTCGTCCGGATGAAGATGCATATGAACATGGACATGCTTGACGATGTGCCCGCCAGAAGCGCCTTTACGGATTCGCATTTCAGCGACTTCTTTCTTGGGCATATCCGACTCATCTTTCTCGTGAGAAAGAGCACCCTCCGCCATGCTCAACGCGGCCTTGATGTGGTTCTTGTGCTCGGGCGTGAGCACATGTTCGCCTTTCTTCATCTTGTAAGCCCCGTCTTCCGGTACCGTACCGCCGTCGTGCATCTGGCCTTTCAGCCATTTATCTACGGGCAGTCTTTTTTCCCCGCCCTTTTCTCCATATTTGCCGCCGGGATTAACTTTGTCCTTGGAATACACCATCGTCCCTTTAGGCTGGGGGGCAGCAGTCGGAACCGGAGGGGAAGACAAAGCCTGCTTTGCGTTGTTGACCATTTCGCTCTTGGCTTTGAATTCTCCGCCAAGACTCTTGGCTTCATCTGCAACGGATTTAACATTCCCAACCATGTCACTTAACGGATTTTGCATAATTACCTTTTCCAATCACGAATGCGCCGCTTGGCGTATAATTCAAGTCCAGTGCTAGGATCGTATTGCGGATATAATTGCCGGAAAGCTCGAACGGCCCGATGATATTCAGATGGCAGTTTCCCCGCCGAATACAAATACAGGAAAGCTATTGTCGGGGAGCGGCTTAATCCATGGTTGCAATGAATGAGTACTGATTTGTCTTTTCCGAGACTGTCTTTAATAAAGTTCAATGCTTCGTTTACTACAGCATCAGGTACGAAATCAGGTTCGTCCGCGTCAATCAAATTCAAATAAAGATTGCCGGGCCGTTTAGCGACGAGATATTCATGACCCTTTGGAGCGCCCATAGATTCATACTTCAAAAGCGCTCGGTGCGAGAAATCACCATCTTTGCAGGCGTGAATTACACTCATGCCTCTTTTTCTTGCTTCGGGCACCGACCCGTCCCCGCCAACGTAAAGCCCTTTGTATACTTCCTTCAAGTTCTCGTCACTTCCGAAATAACAACGTACGCCCAAACAAATGGACAGAATGTTGATAGCCACGATCCCAGCATCAAAAGCAAATCACCGATACTCATCCAGCCGTCATGAAAATCAAATACATCCGCAAGAAAATTTAAATGTGTCTGAGAGGTCATCAATACATGGCCTTCCTCGTCAATTCCTTCGGGCATAACGTGAGCCGCCGCGTAACTGTTCATCATGACCGGAAAAGTATCGTGATTGGCAATCAAAACCAACTGGTTCGATGCGGCACCCGTGAGACCAACGGCGTACGGAAGCAGCAGTATCCATAAAGACGCGGCGCGGAAAGTAGTCAGGAAATTCTTCATAGGCCCCAACAACAGAGCATCAATTAAAGTCGCAGCCCTGCGAGGGCTCCCTCTGTTCGACTGATTAAGACGTTAAGTAGTCGCTACCCGATCTCAGTTTTCTTATCTTACTTTGTTCAGAGTCTTGGATTATTTTCCAATAGTCTCGTGACAGGAGGGAGTGAAACATATCGAAACACACAGAACAAACTTTATTATAAACAGTGCTTATATAGCGGGGCGGACTCGCACCACCGATTGGATAAATCCCACCGTCAATTTCGGCAAGATTGTATACAAACAAGCCACATCCGGTGCATCGCCACGGCTCTATAGCGCCAATGTCGGTACTGTCGGGTTTGGGTTTCTCTTTCATAACCCACCACATATTCTAAAAAATGGTCAAGCCCTTATAAATCGCGCTTTTTCTAAATATACCGCGCTCTCCTATAATTCGTCTCCATTCCTCAAATGCGGGGCCGTGCTCATCTCGGAAATCAGTTGCCACATGGCACATTTCATGAACAAGAATTGCGATAGCTAGTCGCCAGTCATTTCTCAAATCATTACTAATAACAATAGTTCCGTAATGCCGGGACTCTATATCGTCTTTCCACGCCAATCCACTATTGTCTTCTTCTAGTTGTTCATCTTCTTCTAAATCTTCTTCGCTAATCCATCGCACGCAAATATTAGAGGGTAGCGTTCCGTGGAAGAATCTACGGTTTATTTTGTTGTACCAAGTTTTTAAGGTCTTGTCCGAACGCATTCTTAGCCCCCATATAGACGTTTAGTCAGCCATATGGCAACCATAGCTCCGGACAAGGTTCCTATCTGAAAGGCCCAATAACCGTATTTCCAACTACGAGACCGAGGGTCTTCAATCATCAATTTTTGCATCGCGAACCATTGCGTCAACCACAGTGCTTCGGTTACGAAAGTCCAGCCATAGTCAGCTTTGACATAAGCTCTCGTGCAGGCAACAATCAGAAAAGTGGAGATGAATTCAAGGACGGTTAGTTTGGCGAATAGAGTCATATTTGGTATTAAAAGAGTCTTGTCCCGGACCCTCATCCGTCCACGGATACTGTTTCCCGGTTGGTTTGTCCGGAACTGGACAAGTATTCGGAGTGTGTTTCTCGAATCTGGAATTGCTCTGACGTTTGGGATTCGGATTCATCTTGCACACCAAGTCGATAATAGAATTCTTGAAAGCTGGGAATCGGTTGTTTGCGACGTTCACAATCAATGATGTGAGCGATGTATCCGATTTGCCGGGGGTCTTCAACGTACAACAATTTATTGAGCAATACCTGCTCTAATGAGAGAATCCGGAGGCGCATACGAGGGCCGCGTTCTTCTTTCTTGCGCGGCCCCGATGCGTTCTTTCTGTTCTGCTTTGCTCGTCTTTGCTTGTTCTTTTCAAGTAATTCGAGCTGTTTCTCTTCTAGAGTCATTACGTGCCTTCTAATTAGACAACCTGCAAATTGAACGTAGTCAACTGCATAGTCTGCGTGGTATCACTAACACCATTCTGGATTGTCGGAACAAACGAAGCCAGAGGATAATCCGTAGTGGTATTTACACCAGTAATAGGTTCTGTCTGCGAAGCGGAGGCGAAAGCAACGGTAACGCCGCCCGTCAGAGACGAGGACGACGCAATCGTAACTTGACTTCCGGCGACGTAGACTACCGGAGCAAAGAACGTCAGAGTATTAGCATTTGACTCTCCGAAAAACTGCTGAGTAACAACAAAGTCATAGAAAGTACCAGCAGTCAGAGAGATCGAGCTAAGCGGAGTATAGGTATTGGTGCCGCTGGCAGTACGTGCGCCTGAAACAGTCGTATTCCACGGGAAAATCTGCATACCCATGTAAACGCCCTGTGTTGCGCCGTGTGCCTTGATCCACCCGCCGTAGGTAACTTCGAATCGTCTACCATTCAAAAGATTCGAAGAAGGAGAATCAAGGTAAAAATTGCCTGCCGTAAGACCTGCGGTAACGCCCGCCGCGCTAACCTGCCACAACTGAGCAGATGTGCCGGTCGCAGATGTCATCGCGCTAAAAGCTACAGGAGCTTGTGCAACTACTTGAGCCATTGTGTTTCCTTTTAAAAGGTCCGCAAGTATGGTATTAGCATTTTGCGGAGCCTTGATTTATGCAAATGATCTCAGCCGTTTGGCTAAATCATCAGCAATCTTGTTTTGTTTGCGGGGAATCCACGCAATTTCTAAACTTGATACTAATTTTCTGATCTGATCCAATTTACTTTTAATGAACGGGTCTCTGTGGGCCGAATTAACTGCAATTACGGAATCACCAAATATACTTAAGTCTGCACCAGCACAATCGAGGCGACGTATGAAACAATCAAGCCCTTCGGACAGGCCGCGCAATTCTACGGATTCTTTTGTATCATCCGTTAATCCATATCCATAATCTATCGGTACGCCATTTAAATATAAGACAAAGCCGAACGAAGATTGCCCGTCTTTGAAAGCACCGTCAAAAAATAATTCGTATAGATTCGTCATCGAGGTCGGAAATGCACCAACAGATATAATCCAGTCAATTGAATAAGAATGGATATCACTGCAGCAAAGGTTCGTATGCGTTCCAGCATGGGCCTAATTTTCTGATACTATACCTGCTCCAAAATGTCTTCGGGCAGTTGGTTGGCGATTAAAATGTTCCATCAATGGATGGTCGTGGTGATGTTTCTCAATTTCAACATCCGCCTTGGCGGGATTTCTCATATCGGTCATCATGGAGCCCGTTGCATTGCTGGTATCCATGTTCCGAGATCGAGTAGGCAATTCCTCGTCGGATTGCGGCTTTACACCTTTTGGATTCGGAAACTGCTTTGCGCCGATAACAACATCATCCGCCATATTGTTTTCCTAGCTCATACATCAACTTTGGCCCATTTGTATGAAGCGTAATTCGCGATTCTTCCGAAAACTTCTTTATACACACATCACAATGACAGACTTGAAAGCGTTCATCCATTGCCGGGTAGATTCCATTGGCAGAGAGGATTTTGCCCACCCAGCGGTCCTCGGCCCATTCCTCTTTTGGCCAAGGAGTGTCAACAATAAACTGCATTGATTTGCGACTCACCCAGTAAGCCGCACCACTAATAAAATCTCCGCAAGAGAATCCTTTATAATCTGTGGCTTCGAATTCTCTAAGAAGACGGTCAACATGGACGAAAACATCATCATCTATCTTAAGAACGTAATCGTATCCGCAGTCTAGAGCCCAGTGAAAAATCTTTTGTACTTTGGCGGGCAGATTGGTATAGTTGTCAGGAACATCAAGAAATATTTCATCCAGATTTGGGCAACGAGTCGCTTCGGAGGGGAAATGTCCGAAGAAAAACTTTAAATCAATCTCGTCTTTGTATCTTTGCCACGTCTTGTACCATGTTTGGCGAATCGCACTAGATCGAAGATCATTAACGCCGTTGCTATGCGCGGCCCCCGCATCGTGGTAAACATACTGATGGCAAGTAGGAATGGCAATGAGTCGCCTCATTTACGTTTCCACGATTCCCACACGAACGGATAATTAAACGATTCGATGTGTGTCTTTGCCAGATCAGCTCGTATTTGGCTGCGGAGGTTCTCGGCGTTTGGATGAAAATTGTGGAATTGAACTTGTACGTTTTTAAATTTTGAAATATTTCCCGTATCTATTAATCGGCGAAGTATTTCAAATTCCGCGCCTTCCGCGTTAATGCTTATAACAGCTATTTCTTCTTCGAAGCACAATTCAGCAATATCTCGCAGAGGAACATTTTCTACTGCTGTACTAGATTTAAATTCGCTGCTATGTATCGTATCTTTGCTAAGAGACGCGGTACCATTGCGGTTGGAAAGCCCGGCATTAATAATGTGCACTCGTGGATCGGTTTTGAATCTTCGTTGGCAATCGTCGTAAAATTCTTTTATTGGTTCAAAGATATATACTTTGGACGGACTATAGTGCTCCAATATGCTCGCCGTCCACGAACCTCGGAAACCTCCTACATCCCAAATTACGGCATTGTCCGCATCTGGATATACTTTAGTATCTTCGTGGTCGCTGTATTTGCCCCAATACAGCGTGTGTATCATTTCCGAAAGAGTCTGGTCAATACCTTTTGTTATTTGCCAATGGGGAAAGTCAGATTTAAACTTAGCCAGATCGCTAATATAACAAACATGGTCACCAACTCGCGGGGTGTCAACGTACTCATAATTAATCTTCTTGCCAATCAGCGATTCTATTTTATCGATGGCTTCAAGAATAGAAATACTATTTTCTCGACCCCCGCCCATGTTGTAGACGGCTCCGCATTTCGGATTCTTGATTATCTCGTCCATAGCGCGAACAACATCGTAGCTATGGATATTGTCCCGGACTTGCTTTCCTTTATAACCGTAAATCTTATATGTCTTGCTTTCAATGGCACACTTAACTAGGTAGGAAAGAAACCCGTGAAGCTCTACTCCCGAATGTCCCGGCCCAGTCAGGCATCCGCCGCGAAGAACTGCGGTCTTAAGACCGAAATATCGTCCATACTCTTGAACCAAAATATCGGCAGCAACTTTCGAGGCCCCGAAGATTGAATGTGTGCTCTGATCAATTCGGCATGTTTCGTCGATTCCGCGCTTATCTTCGTCTTTGGCAAAATCGAATCTATTCGGCAGCTCTATCAACAATTTTTCGTTCGGCGCATCCCCGTAAACTTTATTGGTACTCATGAAAATGAATACCGCTTGGGGTGCGTACTTCCGGGTTGCTTCCAGAAGATTTAGAGTTCCTACCGCATTGACATCAAAATCGGTGACAGGAATCTCGCGGGACTTGTCATGTGAAGGCTGCGCCGCGCAATGAATTACAACATCAAACGGGCCATCGAGGTCTCTAAAAATCCAATCAATCGTATGGCGATCCCGAATATCCGATTGGTGGTGCTTATAATTAGGAACGCTGTGCACAACTCTGTGCAGATTCCAAAGAGTATCTCCGGCCTCGCCGAAAAACTCTCTCCGCATGTTATTATCAATTCCAACAATCGTATGTCCCTGATTGCCGAAATATTCTACAACCTCGCCGCCAATTAACCCCGAGGAACCTGTAACAAGAATCTTCATTAGAATCGTTCTGGAATACTGTACTGGCCGCGATGCAGTATCAAAATGCCATTAAAGAACTTATGCGTCCAATCGGTGCGTTGAACCAAAATGTTCATGTTTTGCCAGAAGCGATATTCCGGCTTAATATCATCTATCAAGATCAGCGCTTCCGGACGATGCTCAAAGAGAATTTGTAATTCTGACGGCAGCGGGTCGCCTTCGTCAGCGGTTCCCGGCCCGGCGGGGTGAGCATCTAACCAAATTAGAGGCTTCGAGTCTTTAGAAATTTTTAATATTTCGGACAGTCGATCCGCACTGTTGCCATAAAAGAGATTGACCTTGGAGTATTCTTTAAATCTATCGATACAACTTTCGTAAAGCGGCTTGCAAAGTTCCACGGAATAAATTTCAGAGAAATAAGGAAGCACCGCCTCGATTGTTGCACCCCAGCAAGTTCCGGTTTCAATGAAGGTCGGGAGGTTGAAGCGCCTTCCCAACTCAATTAATAGCGCCTGCTTCCACTCTGCGGAAGGGGACCATTCGCCCACGAATGAAGCCTTATTTAGATCGACAGCCATCTTGAAGGTACAATATCTTTCGGGTCTTCATTTGCGTTCAGAAACCAGCGTTTTGGAGCAATTACCTTACCGCCCCTGCGATCCGCTCCGAGGTACGCGCCCCACCAGCTATACGAACTATTCGCCATAACCGCGTGCTGGCAAAGACTCATTAAATAAAGCTCTTGATCTTCCCTACCCAGATGATTTTTAGTGGTGCGGTCGTAGTTCCCTGCTACGGTCATTTTATACGGCAGGCGAAGATTTTCTTTGCACCAATCCGGCTCATCCGAGAAAACAAAGACGTGCGGGTTGGTTTCTCGTGCCAGAATATTCAGAGCATTGCGATAATACTCATAAGGCAAAACGCCATGAAAATCCGATTTCGTATAGTCGGTTCGTCGGATGGTCAGAAAAATACTATCTTGCCCGGCGGCCTTAATTTGCTGTTCGATTTCCCGACCCCAATCATTCAATGGTCGGGGGGTGAAGTCCTTTTCCAGCGCTTCGCGGATATCGCTGAAATATTGTTCACACTGGAAATACCCCCAGAGTGTACAATTTTTGGAAATTCTAGAGACCATCACAGGGCTATATGGAAGACCCTCTTCACGGATGATCTCTCCGTGCAGCTCTTTGGTGAGCGGAGCGGTTACTCCGGCCCATAACCCCAAAGAATATTGCCGCATGGAATCTTTGTCGAAACTCGAAACATTCAAGGAGAGATCAGTATCCAGACGAGTCGCGGCTGCTTTCGCGGCAGCGTAGATAAACATCTGGTTCGACATTCCGCCTTGAAGATACGCGGTAATCACTGATTAACTCCGTGATGCCGGTACATCCAATCAGTATTAAATTTACGCCCCGCGCCTTCCGAACAATAATGGGAGCTGATATCAACTGCGCAGTCGTCTCGGTAGCTTCGTCCATATCGGGGATCGTGCTTCGCGGAGAAAAACCCGGTTGCGATTCTAGGACCTAAAACCTGTCCTACCCATAAATCCTCGCAAGGTATTTTGGTCTCGGGGCACACACAGGCTGGATGGGTATCTTGTTCAGATAAATATTTCGCCGCCCGCCCAGATAGCCAATATCCGCTTCCACCACTAGCCCACGAGTAACATCTTTGATACACGGCGTTGGGCTGACCTATGGGTCCGTTAAAATATCCCGTATAATCTTGCTCGTAGAACTTTGAAGATAAAAGTCTGTCCGGCCTTACGTATGTATCGGTGTCGCACTTGAATATAAAATCATATTCGTGATCTGCGGCCAATTTGAAGAGTGCTTTCGATTTCTCCGGCAGATTGAAATATCCATCCGGACAATCTAGAATGAATTCGTCCGCGCAATCATCCGGTCGTGCCTTCGCCCCGCGCCCGAGGAAAAAACGATATTCGGCACCCTGTAGATTTCTGAGCCAAGTATCCCTGATGGCCTGATTAAATCCATTGTCCGAATCCCGGACACAACTAAGAATGGCGATTAGAATTTTCATAAAAAGGCCCCGCCCGTCCGGAACGGGGCCGCAGAACTAGAATGTTGGGTAAACCGCAATACCCCAACCACCGGCTGCCAGCGCCGCGCTCAATGTGACAGTAACGACGGTTCCAGAAAGAGAAGCCGTGTATGTTATGCCTCCGATGGACTGAGTAAGAGACTGAACTCCCGTTGGTATGCTTGATTTCGGGTCTTGTGAAAACCAATTTACCTGCCGACCGCTGCCATTGCTGCCGTCTCCGCTATTCACCATATACGTATCTTTCAATAAATCAAAAGAAAACGTCGTAGACGCGCCATCTGAATAGAGAACAACATTGATTGTGGTCGTGACTTTATTAGCCATTTATCTCCTAATTGTTGGTTAGGGGTTTATGGTTAACTACTGCTTAGGGGAGATCGAAAAACCATTATCGGGAAACACCGATAGCCAGAGTGTCCAGCTCCGGCTTTAAAAGATCAAGTTGTCTAGTCTCGTAGCGCATCTTAGAACCGGGGCGCGGAGGGGTAGATTTTTGGCGGGTATGAAATCCCTCCGCTGCGCACGCCCCGGATATTAAATTAGGAGGACTTCTTAAACTTGAGTTCGATCTACATCCAAACCAAGGGGCTCCTCCGAGCCCGAACTTTTAATAAACTCTTTTGCCTTGTCCTTTTTCTGAACATTCTCCCGAAGGCGCATCCAGTCCTCAAACGATCTCGCCGGTTGCTGGATAAGATCACAGTACCACTGGTATTTCTTATAGCACTCTTCGTAGGAGCAGTCCATTATTCCGGACCCTTTCCTTTGGGCCGGACCCTACCAGTTTTTTTGGAGACAATCTTAGTTTCGAAAACGCCGATATCTTTCGCGTCTCCGACATAATCCACCTTCGCTCCCTTGCCTCGTCCAAGGCCAAGACCATATCCGCGAAGAACCGTGTCCCAATACTCCTGAACTCTTTTTGTTGGTTTACCGGCCATGTCTCTCCACTCTTAGATATCGGGGCGGTAAACTATTGAAAATACGTAATTACTCTTGCCGTTTATCGTACGGAACCCACTCTTTTTGCTTATCGGTACATTCCTTAACTGTTGCGCCTATTTGAGTTATCACATCTTCGATTTCTTCTGGCAAGAATTTAAACCATTCTCCTTTAATTCTTTTAGATTCATACACATAATGTGTAAGTTTCTCGAAGGCATGAACGTATTTAACATACCAGTATCGCACAAGATCGAATTCGAATGGCACTCCCTGCTCGACTTGTTTGAACCGGGTATCGGGGGTCTCTAAAGATTGCGTCAACCCTATCTTATAGAAACAAAGTGATTTATTACCGAGAAGATAAATATACCCGGTCGGGGTCCACTTAACCCATTCTCCGGCTTCTTTGGCTTGATACTTCTCCAAAGCCTCTTGGTAAAGTTTATTGTATTTGCGGCTCACTATTCGCTTGCCTTAGAATTTAGGATGTTTTCCAGTTTTAATCGTACCCGTATACGGCGAAGATGAACTTCGGAAATATCCAGAGGTTGACGAGCCAGACGACTTAACGTATGGCCGAACCATCGAGATCGTGGGTTTAGTGAACGGCTTGTCCTTGGCCAGTGCGGGAATGGTGATCAGCAGTACAGCAATAAATGTCTTCATAAATCCTCCACAGATATAGTCTCACATTCCAGTATCAATGTCAATAGGAAATACATATAAATGCCGGATAAATGCAAATACCGGGGAGCTGCTGGGAGGATAAGGTACCATCTGGCGGGGAAAAACCACCGGGGGTATGTCTAGGAAAAGGGGACCCGTTAGGGATGTTTTAGCTACCCAAGCTTTCGCCGCAAGGTGGTCCCCTCCGTGGGGTAGGTCGCCCCGGCCTAAACCCAAGAAAGTAGTGCCTTTACAACAACATACACCAATCCTCAACAACATAGCGAGATAGACCTAACTCGCTGATTCCATTGAAACTAGTTTGAGTGGTGAGATTAATTTAGCTCGGAATCCGAGTGAGTGCGGGCAGGAATTGCGCGGAGAGTTTGCGCGTAGTTAGGTTTTCAGCCATCGCTTGACGGCTCTTGCGTGTTTGCACGTCGCGGACATGGCAACCAATGGACCGTTGCATTGCGTGCATCTTGGGATGTCGTTATGTGCAACCCATACCATTGGCTCTGGCCATTGCTTCTCGTCCTTGACTACCCGAAACACGCGGACAAGTGTATTGTCGTAGCTCTTGAATCCTTCTAGCTCTGTTATTGTGTATTTCACGGCGCGCGGTTAGATCATCTCGTCTGGCGGGCAGTGTTTGAACGTCACATCTGGCTCTATGCCTAGTTCGCGTGTGGTTTGCTTGCGCTCTACTCGGATTGATCCATCGTCCAAGACGTAACAACGGCCAATAGGCAAACCGTCGATTAGATCAGCCCATGTTCCTCTTGTCATCTTGAATACCATTTCCTCATTCCAGGTGTCTTTTACAGATTGCGGGGCGAATTGCGGGGGTTGTCCGGATGTGGACACGTCGCGCCATTGGATCATACAGCGTCCACAAGCCCGCATATTAACGCCGTTCGCGTCTACATAGGCGTTATTGTCCGTTGCGCGGCAACTTGGGCATTGATTCGCGGGAGTGTGGGGGAATGTGTAAGGTTTCATTAGCTTCGATGCAGTTCGCGGACAGTCCAGCCATTGCGGGCGAGCTTCCCAGCGTAATGCGCGGTCGGCTTGAGGATAATCTGCATTTCCTCGCCCTGCTTGAGCGCAATAAAGCACTTGCGGAAGGGCAGAAAAGCCCAAGCTTGCGCGGCTTGGGCTAGTTGTTCAGGTGTTGGCTCTAGTATCTCAACCTCAACCAATACCGTCTTGTCCGTCATGTATTGGATGGCTGATTCCTTCGTGGATTGCGCGGCGCGGACAATCGTACCTTCCAGAACAAAGGCACGGTTTGTGCTTCGTCCGGCAACTGTATACAATTCATCCAGTTTCGCCCGCAATTCAGGAGTATAGCTATACTTGCTTGCCAGTGCTCCGAAGTACGTTCCCGTATTGTCTGAGTGGATTGTGATTGTGTTTTCCATGTCCTAGAGTATTGCATTAATACGGCCATTTGTCAATATAAATATGCGGGGCGTTTTCAACAACTTACAAGATATGCGGGGTGCCGCGCATTAATAATACGCTTATTTGTCCACATGTGGACACTATTTGTCATTCTCTATTTGCGGGGTTCGCGCCCGTATTCATCAGCGATACGCTCTAGCAATTCTCTCACTGGCGCGGCTGCCAACGCCTCGTATATCTCCCTACACTCACACTTAGGTAATGAGCCAAAGCACTTGCTGATTTGCGGGGCGGGTTGGGTTTGATCTGTCATTTGTCCACATCCGGACAACTGTGTAATTAATACATCAATTGTCTGAGTACATTAAACTAGTTTCTGGCCTAGGGTCGCATTCCACATTCGCTTGATGTGTTCGTATTCTTCCCACGATCCACCGTCGCATTCATCTTCTGGGATTAGTTCAAGCAATGCGGCCAGTTGCTTTTCGGTGCCGTGTGGAGCAGTTTCAAATAAGCTGATGTACTTGTCCCACGCGGTTTTCAGTGACTTCGCCGTAACTACTTTTGATGTTGGCATTTCTTCTCCTCTTCACACGGACCGATATGATTTAAGGGCAGATTACAGCGGCCCACGTATTTCACGATACGGCTTCCACATAGCGGCCCTATCGCTTTCGCCAAGTCAGACTTACGTTTCCACGCGATCATGTACTCTTTACCCGGCTCGGCACATTGGAGTTTAACCAAGTCCCCGTCAACCTCAATAGGCTCAGTAAAGAATCGGACTTTGTTCCCGACATAGCCGTCCGATAGTTCGATTGTGTTTTGCATATTCCTCTCCAAATTGGCAATGCGGGGTTTCATGAAAGACTCGGTATCAGTTCGAACTGCCACAACGAACTGTCGCGGTATGGTTCAAGCGTTTCCATGCAACGCTCGCAAATATTGGCAGACTCGTTACCATCGACAGCTTTCCATTGCCATTCAGCATTTTTGTCACAATGCTTGCATTCCATACTGCCTCCAATTCTTTATTAACTTGCTCGATTAAACTAGTTTCACTCTGACTGTGGCTTCCAGTGCGGCCATTCCGCGTATTCCTCTCCGTGCTCACGGCACGGAATTTTGTTACCATCAAGTTTACATTTCCGAGGTAGCTTGAAATTAGGCGTTTCTCCGCCTATTTCATCTTTAGGCGGATTTGCGCCTGTTATTCTCAATTCAAATGTTTTCATATATCCTCCAATTTGTAATGTCGCCCCGCAATTCTCAAAATGCGCGGCTGGGGGAGTATCCGCGCAACCTACACTTAAAACGTAAAGCCCAAAGCTTCAACCGCTTTCTGGAAATCAGCCAATAGCGCAGGCAAGCGATTCTTGAGCTTCTGAACGTCTTTAAGGTCTTCCAATGTCGCATCCGGCCAAACGGCGCAAGAACGTGCATTTTCCAGATTGCCCTGATTCGCCCAATATGTCGTATTGGCGATATAGTGCATCGGCCCATCGCTGGAAGTCAGATGCCACTTGAGGAACGGGGCAAGTTCGGGAAAGATCACCCGAATCTCATCATGCAGCATTCCGCCTGCTTCGATGTCGCGGCGACCTGCTCGAATCTCGCCCGTGATGGCAAAACTGTTATGACCGTTTCCACATTCGTCATCATAGCGAACTTCTGCGGTCAAAGTTGCGTGGTTGCCCCATCCAGCGATTGCACGGGGTCCGAATGTTTTAGTCTGCGATTTCGTCAAAACGCTTGTCATAGCTTCTCCAATGTCGCTACGATTTATACACATAATATCAGGTCGCCCCGCAATTTGTCAAGCACTATTTCACTGGTTGATAATCTACTACTTGTCGCAGGGATTCTCTTTCTTCCTCTAGCTGCATTAGTACAGCTTTGGCGCGGACGCTATACTGTCCAGATGTGGACAAACCGATAAAGGGTATTCCCACATCTGCGGGGTTTTCCTGCCAGTATTCCGACAACGCCAGTCGTAGATATTTGTCTGACATTATCCTTGTCCCTTCAAAATTTCTAGCGCTTCCTCAAACTCAATTGCGCGGTCGAATGCGCACAATTCTTCTGTGTCGCTGAAAGTGTTGTCCGGAACTGGACAGGTGACATGTTGTGTCGCATTGCCCGCCCAATCCGTGATTACTACTTCTCCATCCATCATTTCCTTATAGCATTTAGGGCACAGTCCGTCATGCATTAGAATATCCCCACAAACTGATCGTTTTCGTTGTAAACCATTACGCGGCCTAGGTCGCCCCGCGTTTCGGCAACATACTTCCAATCCGGATCAGACTCTTGTAAGGTCCGCGCAACGTCAATAGCTTCATCTGCCGCGTAAACTTTGCCTTGCATGTCGAGGAGTTTCATATCAATACCTTCCTTCTTCAAATAGAGCAATCGTCTCGTATTTGTCACAAACCCGCATAGCACGGTCAATCACTGATTCGTAGGTGTTTTGCGCGGTCGCTTCGATGAGCCGCCCCGCATTTATCTTGGCTATCCATTCATTCAACCATGTCTCAAACATTGGCTTAATCCTTAGGTAGCGTATTTGAACTACGATTGATTGTCAAGCAAAAATATCGCCATTCGTATATCAATAAATTGCGGGGAAACCTTGACAATTCTTGTCCAGATGTGGACAATCTAGGGCAATGAGATGACGAATCCAATCATTTATACAGAATGCCGGGATAATCGTCCTTTGTATCGTATTGATATTAAACGAAATATAATTGTTGACAGACGCCCCGCAACTTGGTAGACTGCTTGCAATGATTAAGAACGTAATTAAGACATGTAAAGAGCAATCGAATCAATAGATGATTTAAGTACGTTGGGAGTGGATATGGAGAAGAGAATATACGAACCGATGCTTTGGAAAAGCTACAGCACCGAAGACCGCGATGATTTCCTCATCGAGTGTGGATGCAAACGCGCCGTGGCTGAAGAATATTCCTATCGTGACTTTGCTTCCTTGCCGTACAAAATCCGCGAGAAGATTGAAGCCTTGGAGCACTTCGAGGAGGTGCAGTGATGCGCGGGAAATGCCCCGTTTGCGGAAAGTGGGTCAAACTGAAACGCAATGGTAAGGTTCGAGCACACAAGATATTCGGTGTAGACTGCCACGGTTCTCGCGTCGAGAACTAGTTTAATGAGCGAGATTAACACATAATTTAATGCCATGAAACGATGCCGGGTACATGATTGGGAAGCACTAGAAGACCGATGCGAGAACTGCGGAGTATCCCGCTGCAAGTACGTTGAAGATTCCAAAATTGGCTTGATTCGATGCAAGCGCCCGGCCACCAAAATTGGCTATTGCTTCGGCCATTTTGATAAGGCGTCGATGACCGAATATGTCCAGATGCGGACACGAAAGTAGGGCACGATTCGATTGAGGTTTTCTATGGAGCGATGCCAGCAGTGTAAACGAGCCGTTAGCGACGATTGGTTCAGTCGGTTGCCAATGCACGGCGCAGACTGGGAAGCAATCCAACTCTGCGATGAATGCTTGACTCTGTTGGAAATTGGGCAAGGGCTAGTTGAGGACCGACAATTCCGCGCCGAGTGGGACGCGATGATACAGGAGTGCAAGGATGCCGAAGGCGAATACTACCAAGCAGGCTACCCCGAAAAAGACAAAGCAAAAGCCATACGACGATATCAGGCGGTCACTCAAGGCTGTTGAGAAACGCTGCGAAGATTGCGCCGACAGTTGGACCTACCGACCGCATGAGAGGAAATGCGTCATCTGTGGCGGGGAACTAAAACTAGTTTAATCGAGCAACTCTGGCGACATCGACATAAGATCGCCAGCGACATTAAAACATGTGTTGTTGGGCATCATCTAACAAGTTCAGCGACATTGGAGGATAATGTGTCAGACAAAGTAACGGGATTCAAAGGCTTCGGACCTGACTTAAAATGTCGAGATCATCAATATAAAGTCGGCGAGACATACACACACAATGGTGATACGAAATTGTGTGAAAATGGTTTCCATTTCTGCGAAGCACCATTAGACGTATTTGGCTATTATCCTCCATCGGACAGCCGTTTCGCCACTGTCGAAGCCGATGAAGTTTCCACGCAAACTGATAGCGATTCTAAGCGAGTAGCCAAGAAGCTTACTATCTCTGCTGAATTGTCGTTATCTGCTCTTTGCGGGGCGGGTGTGAAATTCATTCTTGATAAGGTGGATTTTACAAACGCCAAAGAAACCAACACTGGCTACCA